>Ga0247780_1000243_pt1 | contig 55023 bp, 65 predicted proteins | sample UWRJL079202R5_FD_179927 | JGI IMG/M metagenome (GOLD analysis project Ga0247780, IMG submission 179927) | Plant litter microbial communities from Arlington Agricultural Research Station in Wisconsin, United States - UWRJ-L079-202R-5 | ecosystem: Environmental > Terrestrial > Plant litter >...
GTATAATACATAAAAGCAAATTGGATAAATCATATTCCCCTTAACCGCGAGTTGTCCCTCTGATCAATCGGCTTATACCTCTCCGCCAAAACCTCCTTGGCGCTCTTCTCCATGACACTCTCATCCTGCTGATAGCGCTGGTTAAGCACCCTCTCGATCTCCGAAACATGCAGCAACTTCGCATCCACCTTCGCCTCCGCCCGCTCCTCAGCAAGATACACCGCCGCCTTCGCCCGTCCGACCACGTCCTTCCCCTTCTCAATCCCCCTAGCCACCGCCCCCGTGACATCCTGCTTCACCTGCCCCGCCACACCAGCGACCTTCTCCCCCGCGCCTCTCGCCCGGCTCTTCACCTCCTCCTTCACATCCTTGACCTCCACCGTCTTCGCGATCCCCAACAGCCGCTCCTCCGCATCCTCCCGCGCAGCAGTCCAGTCCTTGCCCTGCACCCATCGCACGGCGCCCTCGACCTCAGAGTTCCATCTGTCCTTGGCCGTTTCGACGAAGTGTGTTCTTTGCCGGGCCGCTAGCTCGGCGCGCGAAGGGGGGTACAACGTCTCGTCTTGGAGAGTGGGGCGTCGCGGCGCGGAGGGGTCCTGGGAGAGGGAATTGAGGACGCGGGTCTGCGCGCGCAGGATGTCGGATTGGGATTGGCGGTTGCGTTCGTGGGCGGTGAGGGCGAGGTAGGTTGCGCCGAGGACGAGCGTTATCCCGCCGGTCTGGATATGGGAGGTTAGTATATACGTAGGTGTATGAGGGCGGGGAGAGGAGCATACTGCGCCGGTGAGGAAGCCCATCGTGAATAGTCGGGGTAGTGAGAGGAGGACGTCCGATTGCGGGATTTGAGATGGGTGATGGACTATCGCCGATTGCGACGGGATAGCAACTCAATTGACCTCTTTGGGAGCTGGAGACCGTCTGGCTAGTTTGTCATCGCTTGGCTTCCACGCGATCACCAACAATTGCAATCGCAAGTCTCAGTGACGTAGCGGAGTTGAAGGCAAGCAGTGGGAGCTTGGGTGCAGCAGCAGCCGGGGTCCAAAAACAAATGTGGGGCGGCGGGCGTTCCTTGGCGGCGCCGGGACCTGCCGCGCAGCCGCCAGCCAGGAACAAAAATTTGGCCGTTGCCGACGCCGACACCACCACAGCCAGCCAGCACCGCAGTATCACTACCAACCCACCGCGACGACGCACCGCCTCCCTCCCTCCCCCTCTCGCTCATCACCCCGGAACCGCAACACCTCCCCACAATGGCCGGCGGTCTCACCAAGTACCGGCATCTCAGCCGGTCGTCCGCGCACCGACAGGCGCTGCTCCGCAACCTAGTGACCTCGCTCATAAAGTACGAGTCCATCCACACGACATGGCACAAGGCCAAGGAAGCGCAGCGCCTGGCCGAGCGGCTCATCACCTACGCCAAGCGCGACAACGAGACAGCGCGACGCAGCGCCCAAGGAATCCTCTACGTACGGCTCGCTCTTCCACACCGTCCCCCGTTCCACACCCCTGCCTCACCTTACCTTGCCACGAGTACTAACCCCCCCGCCCCCCTATGTAGACACCCGAGGCCCTCCTCCCCAAGCTCTTCGGCGAGCTCAAGGAGCGGTACATGGCGCGCCCCGGCGGATACACGCGCGTGCTGCGCACGGAGCCCAAAGACAAGTACTCGCAGGCGGCGTCGGCGATTCTCGAGCTGGTGGACGGGCCTAAGGACATGCGGTTTGCCATGACGGCGGCGGCGGTAGCGCGGGACCGCGAGCTGGGGAAGCCGCACACGGATGTGACGCAGAAGAACATCGATAAGGTGATTCGGTACCGAAGGGATGGCGGGAAGCAGCTGGAGGATATGATTGCCAAGGTTGCTACGCTGAACCTGACGTCGGGCGATGCGTCGCTTCCGGAGGAGGGTAAATAAATGATTGAATCATTGCGGTGTGTGTCAGGGGGTGTGGTTGAGAGGCAGTTTATTGTATATGTACATGACGAAGGAGAAGTGTGTATAGTATGGAAAAGCTGGGGTACTACTATGTAATGTATCCAGGAGTTAGGAATGGGGGACGGCCCCCGCTGCATTTTTGCTGGTTTGCATCTCGTCGGAAAAAGAAATTATTTTTTTATCTACAAGCTTTACACAAAGTCGAATGTGTCGCCCTGCTCCGATATCATTTTGGACACCCTCTGGCTGCCGACAATCTTCTCCAGCTTCATCACGTCGTAGCGCGAGAACATCACCTTGACAGTCCCCTGGCTCGGCTCGATCAGCAGAGACTGCTCGCTCTTCTGCAAGTAGCCCCCGGCAATCTCTTGGTAAAACTTGGGGTTGTCGGGCAGACTGTACATGATAACCTTCTTGACGCCCTTGATCTGGTATCGCCGGAAATGGTGAGCACGCTCTGTGTAGAGTAGCACACGGTGACGGCCATTCAGGAAGTGAGACCGCGCTCTTGATGCCTCCGGCACGTCGGCATACTCGGAAATGGTGCCGAACGTGACATTCTCAGCAGCCGGGTTGTTGGCAAAGTAGTTCCGTACCCGGACAAAGTCGAGGTACGACGGAATGAAGATCAGTACCCCGCTGACATCCTTGGGGCGTTTTGTCAGAGATGGCAGAATGGCCTTGGTGAAGTAGTCGAACCGAGCATCAGGCTCATCAGTGACAGATTTCGCATCAAATCGGCTGAACGTCTGGCGGGCCTTGGCACCCAGGTGCTGGATGACTCCCGGGTATGCCTCCTGCAGTCGTGCCTTGCCCTCCCAGTTGCTGCAGTGTGTCCGGAACAGGTTGGTAAGCTCCGGGGTGTTGAAGGCGCTGAGAATGACGGTCTGGCGGAAGTGCTTGGCCTGGTCGTCCAGATACCAACTCCTTACGCGACTGAAGTCGCAGCCGTGAGACTCCCTCGGCTGGATGTTGAGGTGCTCAAATACGTACTCGACATGTTCCCAGTTCTGCATGAGGAGCGCATCTGCCTGGTCGACGATGACCAGTTCGATAGAACTCAAAAAGTCAAAGTCCATCTTCTTTTCTTCCTCTGAGCCGATGGCCATGCGTAGACCGAGAGGGCTGCCGAAGATGATGTCTGAGTTGTAAAACTGCGAGAAGTACTTGACCGTCTTCCGTGTGAACTTCAAGCCCAAGCGGAACATGTCGTCGTCGTTGCCAGCGAAGAGATCCCGGAAGTCTTCCGGCTTGTCGTCCGAGAACTTGACCACCTTCTCAACATAGGAGTCGTCGAAGCGTTTCCTGTTCTCCTGCTGCTCTGGCTCGACAATCCCACAGATCATTTCTACCATCTTCACACAGGACTGCCTGGTGGGGAGAATCACCAGCACCTTCGGCCGTGTGAAACCCTGATCCCTCAGGTCAAGATCTGCATTGCTCTTGTCCCCGGCTAACCGTTTATTGTTCTTGATAACCTTGTCGCGCGTCTTGAAGATATGGTTGATGGCGTGCAGGCACGTCATCCTCCTCAGGCTCTGTGCCCCGGAGACTGTGCGGTTGCAGTAGAGCAGGTCGTTGTAGTTGAACAGGTAAGGCGCTACCGTTTGTTCTACAGCGCCGAACTTAGCGTGCTTCTCCTCCATTGATTCTTTCAGCTTCTTCTTGAGATTGAGGTCGGCGACTCCGGATATTGGCTTGGGGGCGGGCTGATCATCGGACTGTCCGAAATCGGGCGCGTTGAACAGCACTCTTGTTGACTTCAGCGCTGCTCGTTCTGTCCTCCACTTGCCGTCCTGGACGGCCTTCAGTCTCGGCGCCAGCACATCCTCCTTCGGTTCGGCAAAGTGCGCCTCAAACGGATCTTCGGCGTCGACCTCATCTTCGTCGTCTAGCAAGTCCTCCAGCGGGGCGTCCATGGGGTCTTCTTCCGGCTCGTCGACGGCATCCACATCTTGGGGTGCGCTGCTGTCTCCGGCATCGTCAATGCTGGTGTCTTGTGTTGCAGCTGAGGGCTCTGCAAACTGAGCGTCCTCTGACGGGTCATGAGCGATCTTCCTGCGCTTCGCCTTGTGAGGGGCGCTCTCTGCTAGGCTCTTCATCAAGCTGAGGTAGGGCTGACCCGACAATGCTTGGCCGACATCGCCGTCCTCATCGTCAGAGTCCACAACTTCGTCCGACTCATCGCCAGAGACGTCCACATCCGGGCGCCCGTCATCTTCCGATTCCCTGCGCTCGTTAGCTAACCGTTCTTTGCGACACGAGACCGTGGAAACCGTACTCTTCGCTGTCCTCCAGGCGGGCGGCGTCAAATCTAGAGCTCCGAGGCTGAGTCGTGGCAGCTCTTGCTCTTGCCCTGCCCCGGCCCCGGCCCATTCCTCGCCCGCCTCTCCCTCCTCTATCGCCGCCTCTGTCTCCTCCTCCGCGGACCCCACTCCCTCCCCTTCCTCGCGAGCCTCTGAATGCGCCCCGAGAGCCTCCACGAGAGCCCCCACGGGAGCCCCCGCGGGATCCTCCGCGGCTACTTCCACGACCTGGTGGCGGCATATTATTGATATTCGTGTTGGTACCCCAGCAACCTCAGATTCGAAATTTCGAGGGGCAGACCAATCGCGAAAAAAGTTGAATTCAGCCTTGCCGACGCAAGCCACAAAACTGCCCCACCATAGCCTTAGCCGCTAGGCGGTGAGATCCGGCAATTACCTACAAGTCCGGTCTTCTCTGGTCGTGACCTGTCTCGAAAAAGCGATATATTCAAGCTCTCTTTGGGCCTTGACATGTATTTAGATTGAGGCGTTAATCCAACTATTAAATCCCATATCCAGGACTAAAAGTCGCGGAGCCCTCCTGTTTTGCCCTTTGTGGCGATCTTCGAGTCCCGATAAGATAGTGAAGGCGGTGAGCCACGCCAATTCAGCTCCCTACGCAATGCGACTCCAAAAAAAAGTTGGGCCCCACCATCGTCCCGTTGCAGCTCTGCGCAGACCGTTCGCCTCTCTTTGATCGCATTGTACAGCCCCAGCGCAACACGTTGAGATGTACGCCCGATATATTCCGCCTGCAAAGGCGACACCCCCCGCGAGTCAAAGCAGGCCGTCCGAAGATCAGAATCAGCCCTCCGAACACGTCAACAGGCCCTTCGTGCATCCAAGCAGGCAGTTCGCGGATCGTAATGCCCCTTACTCAGCTCCATACACGCGCGCCGTATCCCCGCTGAAGCCCGTGGTACCTCATCCCGTAAGGACTGTCTTCGCCGACGATGACTTCCCGCTTCCCGACCCCAAGAATGGGAAAAGGGACAGGGAAAGGGACGCCGAGCTCACCGGCACGCTAGAAAAGAAGGAAAAGAAGTCGAAAAGGGCAAAGAAGGACGAGGGCGCGACAGAAGAACCAAGGGCTCCTGTAGAGCAGCCGAAGGTCGAGGTTGAGGAGCGGGAGGTGGAGGAGCCTTCGAAGAAGCGCAAGAGGAAACAGGAAGGCCTCGCGCAAAACGATAAAAGCGTCCTCGCTATCGAAGCACACGTTAAACCCGAACTCGAGTCGAAAACAGAAACACCTGCCGTGATCGCACCGGCGCTTTGGGAAACCGATCCGACGGCTCCCACTGATCGACCAAAGGCCAAAAAGGAAAAGAAGAAGAAGAGCAGCAAGGTGGAGACTGAACCAGAAACTGATAGGTCCCGGGCAAGGCACAGAGCTGTGTTTGAGAAAGTCGAGAAGGCCTTACAATCAAAGCCTAATAAGGCCCTACCTGAAGCTGCAAATAGCGCCGATGCACAAGATCAAGAGCTGGATGCTGTACCAGAAGAGGAGGTCCACGGCCTCGAGCCTCTGCCGCAACCCGAGCCGGTTGTGTTCGACGAATCTAAGCTGACCTACGAAACATTGCCTCCTTGGCTTGCTTCTCCGACTCGCGTCACAAATGATTCGAGACGTCCGTTTTCTGAGCTCGGGATTACCCCCGAATCGGCAAAAATACTGGCATCAAAGGGGTTCGCCGATGCCTTTGCAGTACAGACCGCAGTACTTCCATTACTTTTTCCCTCAGCAGATAGGCAGGGCGATGTTGTGGTTGCCGCCCCCACAGGCTCCGGAAAGACGCTGTCATACGTCCTCCCTATGGTTCACGACATAAGCAAAGGCGCCGTAACAAAACTTAGGGCCGTCATTGTGCTCCCTACCAGAGAATTGGTCCAGCAGATCCAGCAGGCATGTGAGGCCTGCGTGGCCGCATTCGCCATCGGTGGAGGCAAGCGGGTGAAAATCGGAACCGCCGTGGGCAACAAAATGTTCAAGGATGAGCAAACCGCCATTGTTGGAGAGGAACAGCGGTACGACCCGGCCGGATATGAGAAATATCTCAGGAAGCAGCAGACATTTGTCAGCCTGGACGATTCTGATGATGACGAAGACCTCGAGCTGGGCTCGGAGAAGTCAACTCCTCTCCCATATCATGTTATGACACATGTCTCGAAGGTCGATATTCTCATTTGCACCCCTGGAAGACTCGTCGAACATGTCACAAAAACGCGGGGCTTCACGCTCGACTATGTACGTTGGTTGATCGTCGATGAAGCCGATAAGCTCCTTGCCCAGGACTTTCAGCAATGGCTAGGAGTTGTCATGAACGGTCTCAGTACCGAGAAGCCCACTGCGCGAGACTTCCCAGGTTCCAACAAGACAGGCCCTCGCAAGGTCATTCTCAGTGCGACCATGACGAGAGATATCAGCTTACTGAATGGTCTGAAGCTTTCGCGACCCCGTCTCGTGCTGCTGGAAGGAACCAAGGCCGGCGAGCAAACGCTCCCAGCTCTCCTCAAGGAATCTGCGATCAAAGTTCGCGAGCCAAGTCTTAAGCCGCTTTACTTGGTCGACCTGCTCAATAGTGATCACCTGGCTCCTATCAACCAGAGTCCTGTTGTGGATGAAGCCACAGAGCCTCAAGAGGACAAGATGTCTATTGACGGATCAGAGAGCAGCGATTCTGAGTCCTCGTCGAGTGACGGCTCCGAGTCTGAGTCTGGGTCTGGGTCCGATTCTGGGTCCTCGAGCTCAGATTCTGGTTCCGATTCCAGCAGTGAAGCGGAAGACAAGGCGCCGGCCAAGACACGTCGCCCACCTGCCAAGACCAGCAAATTTGACACCACTGTGCTCATCTTCACAAAATCCAACGAAGCGGCACTGCGTCTCTCACGTCTCCTGCAGATTCTGTCACCGGAGCTGGCACCCCTCATCGGGACACTCACATCCTCTACCAAGACCTCCAGGCGTGCACACACATTGCGCTCCTTCGCGCAAGGCAAGCTTCGCATCCTGGTTGCTTCAGATCTGGTATCTCGCGGTATCGACCTCCTCAACCTGGACCACGTCATTAACTACGACCTCCCGATCAGCGAAACGTCGTACGTCCATCGCGTTGGACGTACTGCACGTGCTGGCCGCGCCGGTCACGCTTGGACGCTGCTGGAGCATGCGGAGGGCCGTAGGTTCTGGCGCGACTTTGCTGGCGAAGGAAAGGGGGCGACCACCAACATTGTGAGGAGTGGAACTGTAGAGAGGGTGCGGGTTGCCGCGGACGAAGAGGCTAGGAAGTTTAGCGACGAGAGGGTCAAGACATACGAAGTGGCCCTGGAGCAGCTGCGGAAGGAGTCCGCGGGAAGGAAATAGACGTAACCGATGTTAACTGAGCCCTCACTAGGATAAGTTGAGGGCTACTGTAGCACGTACATAGCATTGTCGAGAAGCTATCAAGGCATCATAATGCAATTGACGTCCGCCTACATTAAGCAAGGCACGTTGGATTGTTGTCATTGCGAGGCCGGCTGCTATCGTGAGATGCATTGAGTAATCGCTCCTTCGGCATCGGTACGCCCAGCCGATGCGGTGGATATCGACGGGATAGGGGTCGTACCTGTGTGTCATGATGTCTGAGCACTCCTCCAAACGCCTCCATTGAGTTCCATTGGGCCGTTTACAAGATGTTTGATGCAAAGCCTCATAATGAAGCCTTTTGGGCCCTATTCAACTCCAGGCCGTAGCTGATTATTATTCGAGAAGACGTTTCTACCGAGACATCGAAGACGGCCGACGATGACGACAAAGCTTGAAGAGCGCACAGGCACAAAGGGACCACTAGTGGCGGCATCTGGTGGAGCAAACCCGGGGTTTGGCGCAGCAGAACTGGCCGCTGATTGGTTTAAGCTCCCATGCGCACCGGCTTGGCAAGTTGCATGGGCGAACAGGGGTGCAACCTCCAAAGTGTCCTTTTTATGTGAACAAGTATCCATTGTTGGCATTCGGGAAGAAGCTATGCCCATCGCAAGACGGCCCATCCAGCACCGTGTAAAATAAAACCGTTGAGGCCAGATTGATCCCCATTCGCTTTCCTAGCTAGTCTGTCCCTATCATGAGAAGCAGGCCGTAACTTCTTGTACCTTAATTCTACCCACTGCATAGCGATTTCTTCTGGTGGACTGGCGCTGCTCTTTTTGCTCTCCGAAGCTCTGCGCTCGACTCTCCCACCGCTGCGCACCAAACCGCAAACCCCCTCCACCGCCCGTTGAGGCAACGCCCACCACAACGCATCCGACAATGGCGCGGTCTACGCTGTCGCCGCTGTCTATCCTGCTGTCAGCGGTATTCCTCTTTTCCGCACAAGTCTACGCCATCTCGGCCGTGCTTGGCATCGACCTAGGAACCGAGTACATCAAGGCGGCGCTTGTCAAGCCCGGCATCCCGCTGGAGATCGTCCTGACGAAGGACTCGAGGAGGAAAGAGACCTCGGCCGTCACATTCAAGCCAACACCGGGCGGCCCCAAAGATGGCGCATTCCCCGAGCGCGCCTACGGCTCTGACGCCATGGCGCTGGCCCCCCGCTTCCCCGGCGACAACTTCCCCAACCTGAAGCCCCTCGTGGGCCTGCCCGCCGACAGCGCCGAGGTGAAGGAGTACGCCCTGCGCCATCCGGCGCTGCAGGTGGTGACACACAAGCTGCGGGGGACGGCTGCGTTCAAGAGCGCGCAGGCCTTCACCCCCGAGGAGGAGGCATGGATGATCGAAGAGCTGCTGGCCATGGAGCTGCAGGGCATTCGGAACAACGCCGAGGAGCTCGCTGGCGGCACCGTCCGCTCTGTCATCCTTACCGTCCCGCCGTTCTACACAACTGAGGAGAAGCGCGCCACTGTCATGGCCGCGGAGCTCGCCGGTTTCAAGGTTCTCTCGCTCATCAGCGACGGGCTGGCCGTTGGTCTGAACTACGCAACCAGCAGGCAGTTCCCCAACATAAATGAGGGAGGAAAGCCCGAGCACCACATGATCTTCGATATGGGCGCCGGCTCAACCAAGGCCACCGTGCTGAAGTTCCAGAGCAAGACGGTTAAGGACATCGGCAAATTCAACAAGACCATCCAGGAGGTTCAGGTCCTCGGCAGTGGCTGGGACCGTACCCTTGGCGGCGACGCTCTCAACTACCTCATCGTGGACGATATGGTCAAGCAGTTTGTCGAGTCACCCAAGGCCCAGAAGGCGTCCGTGGAGGCGGCGACGGTCAAGGCCCATGGCCGCACCATCGCCAAGCTGACCAAGGATGCCGAGCGGTTGAGGCACGTCCTCAGCGCCAACCAGAACACACAGGCTAGCTTTGAGGGGCTCTACGATGAGATTGACTTCAAGTACAAGATCACTCGTGCCGACTTCGAGGACATGGCTTCCAGCCACGCTGAGAGGGTCGGTGCTGCCATTCAAAATGCCCTCACTGCTGCCAAACTTGATATCAAGGAGATTGACACCGTCATTCTGCATGGCGGATCCTCCCGCACCCCCTTTGTTCAAAAGCAACTCGAGAAGATCCTGGGCGGACCTGACAAGATCCGCACCAATGTCAACTCCGACGAGGCCGCCGTTTTCGGTGCAGGCTTCAGGGCCGCAGAGCTCAGCCCCAGCTTCCGCGTGAAGGAGATCCGCGTTTTCGAGGGCGCTGCGTATCCCGCCGGCGTGAAGTGGAAGTCAGATGACGGAAAGCCCAAGCACCAGCGTCTCTTTACCGCTGCGTCGCACCTCGGTGCCCCCGCAAAGGAGGTTACCTTCCCCAACCGCGAGGACTTCTCTGTCGACTTCTACCAGCTAGTACCAGGCGCTGAGGGCGATGTGGAGGCCGGCACCAAGGTGCTGACCACCACCAACCTGACTGCCTCGGTCACGGAACTTGTTGAGAAGTACAACTGCGACAAGGCTGATATGCGCCTGAAGGTCAGTGTCCGCCTCGCTAGCGAGAACGGTGAGGTGGAGGTCGTCAAGGCCTCGGTGGAATGCGAGGCTGAAGAGCCCGAGAAGGAGGGCATCATTGATGGCGTCAAGAATTTGTTTGGATTTGGCAAGAAGGATCAGCAGCCCCTCAAAGATGGAGAGGCTTCAACTGAGGACGCCGATGCTACATCTTCGGAGCCTACCAAGTCTTCTTCCACAAGCACCAAATCTTCCTCTTCGAAAACGAAGACGAAAACGAGCGCCTCTTCTTCCGCCTCGGCATCCGCTGATGCGGATGCCAAGGCTGATACCAAAAAGAAGCAGCTGATTGTCATTCCTGTCAAGTTCACCCTGAAGAAGAGCGGTATCCCCGAGCTCACCAAGGAGGGTCTGCTGGCAGTCAAGGACCGTCTTAAGGCCTTTGAAGCATCGGACCGGGCACGGAGACAGCGCGAGGAGGCCCTCAACCAGCTCGAGGCCTTCACCTACAAGGTCAGGGATTTGGTTGAGAAAGACTCTTTTATCGGTGCCTCTACTGTTGAGGAAAGAGATAACCTGGAGAAGAAGACCAGCGATGCCAGCGATTGGCTCTACGGTGACGGCGCCGATGCGACCAAGGAGGAGCTCAAAGCGCGCCTCAAGGAGCTCCAGAACATTGTCAACCCTATCCACAAGCGCATCGACGAAACCGCCAAGCGCCCAGAGCTTGTGAAGAACCTCAAGGAGGCGCTCGAGAGCACCAAGAAGTTCGCCGCTGAAATGCGTGACAAGATTGCTGAGCACGAGGAATTCCTCGCGGTCCGCGCCGCAGCTTCATCGGTTATGTCCGCTGTCTCCAGCACCGAGTCCGAGAGCTCAACTACCACTGCTGCTCCTTCTGGAGACTTTGACGATCTCGAGGACGAGCCCATTGCCACTACTACCAAGGTCGAGGGCATGGATGCTCTGGACAAAGAGCTCGGGCCCGTCCCGCCGCTGTACACAGTTGAGGACCTCAAGGAGAGCGAGGAGCTCTACACGTCCATCTCGGCATGGCTCGAGGAGAAGATCGTCGCGCAGGAGAAGCTTGGCGCCACCGACGACCCGGTGCTCCTGTCCAAGGATCTCACCGAGCGTCGCGAGAAGCTCGACAAGGCCGGTATGGACCTCGCCATGAAGGGAGTGCGCAACTTTGAGAAGAGAAAAAAGGCCGACGGCACGACTACCAAGACAAAGAAGGGCAAGGTGTCCAAGGCTAAGAGCGCCCCTAAGGCGGGGTCGACGCTGAAGCTCCAGCCCGGCGAGGACGGCAAGATGCCGACTCAGGAGGAGCTGGATGAGATGATCAAGGAGTTCATGAAGGAGCAGGAGGCCAAGGATGGCGGCAAGAAGAACGAGAAGACGGAGGAGAAGCCGGAGGAGAAGACGGAGGAGAAGACGGAAGAGAAACCGGAGCCGATTAAGCATGAGGAGCTATAACATGGGCTATCTCTAGATATTTGGATGGGGAAGGGGGCGCATTGTTCTATTTTATTGATCCCTTCGGGACGGAGTTGGGGTGGGTGGGATGTGAAATGTGTAGAGACGGACAGACAGACTATCATACGTACACACGCGCAAAATGCCAAGACAAAACCAACACAGCAATGCATGTAATGCAATGCAGTCGTTTGAGTGAATGGTGGTCGCCGTGGCCTTTTTTTCGCTGTTTTCTTTCTTTCAGGCAGCGACTGCAATAGGGAAGGAAAATAAGTGCTCACCAGCTCACCAGTAACGTTGTGTCATGAACGGTAGATAGCATCCAGTTGAGCCTTCTCTATTCCATCCTCCATCCCCCCTCTCCCAAAACCACTCCCTACTGAGGATGTACCCTACCCTCGCCACCTGGCGTGCCTGACTACCCGACGGCCGGGACGGCAGCGCACAATGCAAACAACGTGAGCTCCGTAGCCACGTCCCACGGCTTACCTGCTTGCCCTAGCCTCTCGAGACGATTCCGTGGGTCGTGAGTCGGGCAGGACGCTTCCTTGCCTGCCTGTCTGCCTCCGTCAACCACCGAATTGGGCCGAGGTAACGTATGCTTTACCCCTTTCGGTCAGGCACGCTTCTGTCTGATGTGCACGGCGCACAGCACCGTTTGTTCCACCGCAGGCAGCCAGGGGGGGTGCGTGTGGCAGCAGCAGCACTGTTGGACAAGGCCCGTGGGCGATGGGGGGATGATACCCCGGGGGAGCGGATCCTCAGGTTGGGGAGTTGAGAGTGGGACTGGATGTTTCTTGGAGGTGGCGATGGTGGTGATCTTGGGATAGGGGTTCAGGCGGGTTTGTGAGTTTTTTTGTTTGGAGGGCTACAGAAGGTAGGTGTCCATGGGGTTGGGATGGCAGGGGTGGACTGGCTGGTGGAGGCAGAGGTTGGTTCAGTCTCCGGCAGTGTAATGGTAGCAGAGTGTGCGGAGATGAGATTTAGCCCCTTAACCCCTTTTCTTCAGTGGTTTGCATGAGCAGAAACTTGACCCATCGCATTTTCTTTCCTTTTCAGAGGTGCTCGCTTTGCAGCCTTGAGGCAAATCTTTTGCTTGAGTGACCAAAGCGTGAGGAATTGAGATGTTGGGTCTTCTGGGAAACTTCTGTCATGTTAATGAGTCCAGGCAGGCTGGCCAGTCCAACGTTTCAGCGTCGTTGGTAACACAGGACATGGGATGAAATGTCCTACCCAATTTGGAGCCTGCTAGGTTGTCTGGAATTTTCCGTAGCGTGTGCGAGGTGTGACCACGACCGACGGCATTTGAGAGAATATGCGAGGCATGGCAAGGGGCAAACGGCTCTCGTATGCAATCAACCGTGATGCTTTGCAGTGGAATCCCGGGCTTGGGTGTGTTGACTAACCCTGGCTGGACGCGTTTCTCTTCGAGATGACAGGAGCACCTCGATGAGCCAACGGCATGGCGGAAACTCGTAAGACTTGTTGACACTGTTTATCGGCACTGTTTGCTTCAGGGCGGCTGCTTGATGAGGTACAGCTTTTGTTTGCACGAGTCGGTCGGTGCCGTGAACCTGAGATGAGAGACACGTGTGGTGATGCAATAACCAGAGCTCGAAATGTACATGCGAGTGCAGCGGTTCGGTCGGGTCAACCATCTCTGGTGTGATCGTTGGCGACGGCGCCATCTGGCCAGTTGCAGAATGACCGTCGCTTCTAGACGTAAACGTAGCACTGAACGTGGACGGGACCTCGCCTCGAGCGGGTGTCACTTGATCCAAAGTCCCCGCCGTTGCCAGTGTGATGAAGCAGTGTCGGCTTCCAGAGCAGGTCCACGGCTTATTGCATTGCCAGATCCACAGATATAAATGTCAAATGCGATCAATGCCACTTACAGATTGCTTGTCAGGGATTGCTAGGTAGCAGATCGTGGACATGAAGTGATTCACCAAACGCCGCTAGGAAGTGCGCACCTTCCTTACTAAACCCCAACCAGCTCTTTCCCTTTTTAACAAACAACTGCTGACCTCCTGGTCGTTCATCCGAAGGCGGCCATCAACTCCTTGATCTTCTTCTCGCCGCTCAGCAAGCAGTTCCTCGCTGCCACTATTTCGCTCCTTCATACACCTTCCTTTCTTGCCAAACCCAAGCGTTTCTGGCACTTCTCAACAACACCACCGATCGCCTTTCAGTCACAGACAAAGGCCACTCTACTCGAACCGAAAATATCACGAGCCAATCGAGACGATATGGCACGTATCTTGTTTGCCGCGGTTCTCGCGGTCTGTTCCTGCCTTTGCGTCGTTGGCGCTTCCCTTCCTGGTGGTTCGCTCAGCGTCCCCGTTGTGCGAAACCCCAACTACGTACCCAATGGCCCACTTGAGTACGCCAAAGCTCTTTCGAAGTGGGGAGTCAAGCTTCCCAAAGGCCTCGCCAGACATGTCTTCACCAAGGGCGAGAGTAAGTTGAAACTATTTCCGGACCTGACACCTCCCGCTGTTGCTCTCGACATCTCACACTGCTCTTCAAACATAAAACCGCCCCTCCCAACGCATATCACGGAACTCCCGCGAGAGCAGAAGAAGCATTCGCTGGTACCTTCTCAGGGCCCCTCAAATCTCCCCAACATCTTCCATAATCTACCGCTGCCAGCTTTGATGCTTCCCGCCTTCATTTGATATCTCTCCGCATATCTCCCAAGCACCCTCCAGCATCTCTGTGCCTCAACACCGGTCCTTGGTCGAAGCTAACGTAGACTCTGAATAGCTGGTGTTGTGAGCGCCATTTCGCAAAGTGATGACCGTGAGTATTTGACTCCCATCGGCATAGGCACGCCGCCGCAGACGCTTCTGCTGGATCTCGACACCGGTTCTTCCGACTTGTAAGTCACCGACCATCTCTTTCAGAAGCGGTAGGGTAGTTGCTGACACGCATGCAATAGCTGGGTTTATTCCTCCGAGACGAAGGCCGCAGACCTGAAAAACCGCACCGGATGGGTACCTGGCTCTTCTTCCACAGCTCACATAATCCCGAATGCCACTTGGTCGATCCAGTATGGAGATGGAAGCTTCGCGTATGGTCATGCCTGGAAGGATACCATCTCATTTGGGGGAGTCACCATTCCCGACGCCGTCGTTGAGTCGGCCGTGGACGTCTCGTCGGAGATGGCTCAGGATCTCGCGATGTGCGGAATCTTTGGCCTCGCCTTCGGTCTCGAGAGCCAGGTCGAGCCCAAGCAGAAAACTGTCCTCAGGCAGATGTCGTCAATCCTCAAGCGCAATCTCTTCACCACGGACCTCAAGTACCACGCCGAGGGCACGTACACGTTTGGCACCATCGATAAGACCAAGTACAACGGCGACATCCATTGGTCACCGCTGTCTCGTCGCGCCGAGTATTGGCAGTTCAACTTCACCGGATTCAACGTCGATAGTTCGGATTGGTGGTACTTCTCGCAATGGTCGGCCATCGCCGATACCGGCACCACGCTGCTGATGCTGGACGACGACATCGTGCGGTTCTATTACGACGAAGTTCAAAATGCCACCTTCAATTCAACGCTCGGACTTTGGACCTATCCCTGTGGTACAATTCTTCCAGACTTCAACATGAAGCTTGGAAATTGGACTGCGACGGTTCCCGGACGGTACATCAATTACACGGACTTGGATGGTTCGCGTTGTATGGGAGGCCTGCAAGGCAACTTTGGCACGCCTTTTGGGATCTTGGGGGATGTGTTCCTCAAGGCCTTCTTTGCCGTGTTTGATGTAGCTGGCCGGCGTGTTGGATTTGCGAACAAGGATCTGAATTGAGTTCTGAGGCCTTGGTGATATGCCCAGAGGCATTGGTGGCATCTTGAGAGGTCCTGCTTTCATGTACACAGGCATTGGTAGTTTATCTAGAGCCCTTGGTGGCATCTAAGGAGGTTAGCATTTCGAGGGGTCTTGGTAGCACGCCCGGAGCATTGAAACGATGTTTTATAGCCTTTATATCATAGAGTCGCGCAAATGATGCGATTTTTCATTCGACTTCTACTCACTGAAATCCGGCGTCTTCTTCGCCCTCAGTGGCCTGCGGGATACGCGTGTTTGATTCGCGATGATTTCGTGTTTGAAGGGATTATTGTGGTTGAGTAGCTCTGCTGTCATAAGCGGCTGAATGTCCCGGCATAATTCGGAGTGGGATGACCTGCATTTCAAGGAGTGTCTGGTTAGCTTGCCGATCCGGGAACCATGCGGCTCTCGCTCTCAATACGACGCTGGGCTCTCCGATGAGTTAGAGGGGCTTCCCGGTCTTTCGGGGAAAAGGATGGAAAAGAAGGGAAAGCTGCACTTTCTTGTCCTGTGAGAGTTTCTACTGTTCGATGTACGGAGTAAGGATCATGCTTCTGCCTGGGGTTCGGAAGAAAGGGATTCCAATACTCTATTGGGGCGTCGAGGCGCGATCACATGCTTCTGAGGAGTTGCGAATAGCGCAACTGGAATGAAGCCCTTCCCTTGTTTGTACCGGGGGGGAAAATTCACTCCCAAGGTGCGCTGCGATATAACTGCTTCGAAAACTCCATCCATATGGTTACCTATGTATCGTATGTACAGGGCCTCCACCTCTTCGGATTGTGACAAGCGAGCATCTCCCCGTCGCCAAGGATCAGGGAGCAAGACGTGGACCCCACTCATTCAAGATGCAATTCCCGAATCCCCCCCGCAAGCGACATTGGAGGAACGGCGCAAACAATCATGAATGAAAAATAGATAAAAACGCCCCAGATTAAACCCTACTATCATGGAGACTGCTCTGAGAATGAAGAAGCCAAAAGTTCGTAAAATGAAGCGCTCTGGGGAACCGGAAGGGATTAATGGTCCCCGCGAGGATGACGGTGGGATGATCAAGAATGATGATCACCTTTCCAAGGCCCGATGGACATATTGGCGCAAGTATGATGCCGTATGTAAAGTTTGTGCGTTGCATCCACCCACAGCAAAGGAGCGGCCCGGGCCCCTTCCTCGTTTGGTCCGAGTATTGGAGATCCCAAAGAGCGGTGTCCACCATCGAGCGAATGGAGCGTTCCGACCGAAAGGAGCCTGAGTCGCTTGGCTGCTCTGGTGTAATTAAAAGTCTAACGTGGGGTATGAGCGTCGTTGTGTGCGTGGTGTGCGTGAAAGAAGAAGAATCATCGTCGCATTCGTGTCTGCCGTTCTATCCGCAACTATCGCCAGAGGAGAGGGAAGTCGGGTGCATGAAATCTCTCGGGAGTGCAAAGAAGCCAGATCCTGTCCGTCATTGAAATCTCTCGGGAGAGGGGTATAGTTCGCTCGAAGCGCAAACGAGATAAGGGGCGACGAGGCAGAGATGAGGCGCTTGTCGGGAGCTCAAAGCAAAATCTAGGAATCCTTCTCACCATCACCGTCTGGTCGAGACACAACCACATAGTCAGCAAATGTTAGGCTCTCAGACATTGACTTGGCAGAGCCCGAATCGTCCCCGGATGTCCCTTGGACTCGTGCAATGGATGAGGAGGAGGAGGAGGAGATGACGCCAGCGACGGTGTTGGACCCACCCAGACGTGCTCGTGTTGACGATCTGGGGACTGTTCGGGGGGCTGCAACGGGGTTGCATTCACCTTCGGACCCTACGGGTGTCGGCGGGAGAGCTCCCTGAACCGCCTGCTGGCTCTCTCGGGCGGTGCCTGGCCGGCGGCCGCTGTACTTGTGTTGGCGCTCGCTGTCCTTTGCGGGGAGCGGCGGGGGAGCGTTCGGGTCGTCGAATGCGTTAGCCACAGGCGGCCGCTGTGTTTGGGGGCTCCCGTTGGGCCTCCCGTTAGGGTTCGGCGCCTGCGTCTTGAGGCGCTGCTCCATCTCGCGGATGCGGGCCTCGAGGGCCTCGAGCTCCGAGGTCTGCGAGTTGAGCTGCTGCTTCCTGTAGTTTTGCAACAATAAGGTCAGCCGGGATTGTCCCCATTGTCCGCGGGAGCGTGCACGGGTGCAGGGACTGACCGCTTGTCCACCTTCTCGTCCAAGTCGGCGACACTGTTCTCAATGCGAAAGATGTCCATAAGCTCTGCAGAGAAAGAGCGGGCGATGGTCCTGTTGTGCCAGAGATTCTAGTCAGCAACCGTTTTGCGCCTATCCCCGCTCCGTGGCGGCTTCAGACAAGAGATAAAGGGGGTGGAAAACGCACGATTGCGGACGGCGGCCACTGGGCTTCCAGTCGCGGTCGAGTTCCTCGTCTGTCTTGTTCATTTTGGCGGAAACGAAGAGCGAGTCCTTGAGGGCTGATAATGACGCAGAAGGCGGAAGTAAACTTTGTGGCGAGCGCGGGTGAGGCTTCGGGGAGTTGTGTTGTAGGTGAGTTTGAGGGTCGAAAGGGTCAAGAGCGTTGCGAGCTGGACAGGTCCCCGATCGATGCTGTTAATTAAGCAATGGCATGGATCCCAGCTGGCTGGCAAGCGGCAAGCGGCACGCTACGCTGCTGTGCGACGCCTCCTGACAGGGCCTGGCTGGTTGAAGCTGGGGTAACCCAATCCGGCCGCTGTGGGCTCGCACTGGCCGCTGAGGGGCTCGCAATGCAATGAATGCACGAATTGCGCGGGCGGAGAGTCAGGTTTGAGTGGTTCAGCAGATCGGGCGGGGGGAGATGAGGTGGATCACTCCTTCATCCGGTGTGACTCGTGGAACCGCTGGACGAGACGAGTTTGGAGTGAAATAAAAGGGATGACCTCCTGCTGTTCTGGATATTGTGTAATATGCCTGAAGAACCATCCTGCTGACTTGTATCACCACCGGCAACTGCTCACGCGGTGGGCGAGGCGGCATCTCCTGCCTCCCTGCCTATCTCTTATCTACTGATAATATGCCTTCTTGCCTGCTGATGACCGCAGCGGTCCCGGGTCCCGTATGCAGTCGGCGCAAGACTGCATATTCAGGTATGCTGGATGGAGTTGTCACCCGAAGGTGATTTTGGCATGACGACCCCGTATCAGAGGGAAGCCGCGATTCCGCAAATCATGGACGCATGAATCCCGTCATCAGGCGTCGGGACCTAACATTGGGCCAACGTTGCCTTGATAGGTTTTCGAGTCGCACAGGGCTCACAAAGGAGCGGGTTTGGCCTCCAGGCCTTTTTGCATGACTTGGCTGTATCCTTTGTTCCGGGTTTGCGAGTCTTCTGGAATGCTGGTTGTCACCAAGCTCATCCACACCACGATCGCTGTCTTCATTTGGATGATTTGATCTGACAGGGTGAGCAAGGGCCGCAACCGGGTGGGGAGATGGCTCCAGGAGGGGCCCGATTGTCTTTCCTGGGGGTTGGAGGGCCGGGCCGCATCCTTTCATGCCATCGAGACCACATCTCTGGGAAATGTCTTCAACAACAGCGTAGAGCTGCGTTAGAGTGTGGTGAACCAGTTCTGGTTATTGGCTATTGAGGCATCGTGCTTCAAGCATTTGTGATGTCGCGATCCAACGGGTACAACTAGCTGTCTCCTTATGTCTCAACAAGCTCCCCGGTTCTGCCCCAGATCTCAGAGCAAGCCCAGTTCAGGATTCCCTGCCCAGTCCCCTTCACCTTGGGCGGGAAAGGGAACGGCTCCACTTGCAACGACAGTGGGCAAAACTTGAGGAACTCTCGCCGTAGCACAGGCTGTCACACGCGAAGTACCCCAAATACCTGAGTTTACTTGCCCGTGCGATATCGATATTGAATGCAAGGCAGTTGTTTTGACATCACCTAGCTGGAGGAGCAATCCCATTCCACTTGGCAGCCGTGTTCGTCGAACGCAATCTTATCAGCTGCAGCGTCTGTGCGTCCTCAACAGCCAACCCATCACGTGCAGAGCTGAGGCAAAGCCAAGCTCCCGCCCGTTCGCCTAACGCCTCCCAGCGCAACAAATTCATCCATTTCATCACCAACCGGAGCCGACCCTCGGATCGACCTGCAAACCCAAATCAACCGTCGCAAACCGCCAATTCACGTGACTTCAACCATTGCGACGAGAAAAAAAATTCAATTACGACGATTCAGAACAGCGCCGGCGGATATCTTTGACGCATCCCGCACGCCACGTTTTGCCCCCAAACCACTTCCCCATCCCCGCCATCCAATCCACAAAGCCTTGTCCCAGGCCGCCGGTGCGTGACTGACGCGCAACGAGGACGTCGCGACGGCCCAACCAGGCCCCGGGCGGATGCCAGCTAACGCGTTCAAATCTAGATCGTGGCGCCGATTCACCTACTTCCGAGGCGTGAAGACGGGCCCCGCGGTCCCCGGCGAGGCGGAGTCTGGGGCATGAATAATACTACCTATACGGCTTTCGAGACTCTCCTGCTCTTCCGCGGAATCGCCAAATATGGGCTGGACGAGAATGCGTTTACGGAGATTTCCAAGCGTCTCAACCGTGCCGGGCCCGTACGAACCGGGGCGACATTCAACGCCGACCGATTGAGCCCCAAGGCGCTGCAGGAGCGATTCTTGGACCTGCTGTGGGATCAGATAAAGTGCGAAGTCGATGCTGCACCGCGGCCCGATGGAGGCTCGTCGCCCACATCCAAGAAGCGCAAGCTCCAGCCGCCCCCGAGACCAAAGTTCGAGGAAGCCATCTTCCACGTCGAAGTCATCGAGAAACTGCATCGAAGAGTTTATGAATCCTACGTCCAGAATACGGTTGCGGCCATTAGGAATCTGGAACAGCGGTATCTCGAGGTGGGCGAACGCATTGCGACGTTAGAAGAGCAGGAGAGGAACAATGCTGTGCACAAGGACCTTGCGCCGAAGAGTTCGGCTATCACCAAAGAGGATTTGGTCAAGAATGTCCCAGCGGTCGCTAATGGCGTCGTGGGCCCATCTCCCGGAGCATCGCCCCAGCCAGAACCACGGGCTCAGGTACATCCGACATTGCTGCCGCAAAACACTGTGCAGCCAACTGCCCCCGGAACAGGGTCTGCACCTCCTTCACAGGCTGGACCACTGGCAACAAGCCCGGCCCCTCCTGCGCCAGCTTTGGAGCAGCCTCAGACGGTACCGCAATCGGAGCCGCAAGGCCTCCCTCAGCCTCTAACGAGTGCGCCAAAGCCCCCGAGCGGCGTGTCGCCAGTCCTCCAGTTGCCACAAGGACTACCTCCGTCCACACCAGTAGCGCCACCTCCTCCAGTTCATAGCGCTGCAGAGGGGCTTCAACGGCCCGAAGATGTGAAACCGAAGGATACACCTCCCCCTCCCCTACCACCTACGTCCCAGCCTGCTGCTCAGGGTCAGCTGAAATGGGGGCCTCCATACCAACCAGGCGGACCCATGGCCATGGCACGTCCAGTGCAGACCCCGAACCAACAGCAGATGGCCCAAGGACTCGTTCAACCACCACAGCCTTTGCCTCAACAACGGATCCCTCAGCCAGCCCCGCGGCCCTTGCAAGCGCAGTCGGCTAAGTCGATGTCACCACCAGTGCTGGCATCCCCTCAGCCTGCCGGACAATACCCTCCTACGCTGCAGCCAGCTCCCGCCAGATCGGCAGTTGAGCCCGGTGGTGTGCCAGTGAATCGGCCACCGCTTCTAGCACCCGGCGCTCAACCGAGCAGGGCGCCTCACGCTATATTCCCGCAAGGATATACACAGCCTGTACAGGGGCGCTCGGCTGTACCGACGCCTGTGCCAACACCACCCGTAGCTCCGGCGCTGCAGAGACCTCATCCCGGAGCCACGCAACTTCCGCCTCCGCCTCCGCCTCCGCGGGCTTCCAACCAGCCTCTCCAGCCTCCCTCTTCACAACCCCAGCTTGGATCGCAACCCGCATCTCCCTCCCCAGCTTTCCCGCAGCCGGACGTCCAGAGAGGGTATAGTTCTCCCTACACAGCACCCCGTCCGGCGGTCCCAGACCGTATCCTGCCCCAACGGTTACCTAGCACTCCAACACCCGCTCCACCAACCAGAATCACACCAGTTCCTTTTGCTCCACAGACACCCGCTGCGACTTTGTCCCAAAGGCTTGTTACTGGCAGCAATACAAAATGGGGTTCAGTGTCTACGCCTTCAACGCCAATCCAGGGCCCTGCGTCTCTCTTCTCGACAGACATACCAGAGAGTCCTGCATATGAGCAGCTAAGTCCTGTGATTCAGCCGGCGGTGCTCCCGGCTACCGCCTCACCTTTGACCGCACCGCCCATTCCAGCGCCGCAGGAAGAGCCACAGAAAGCGCCACAGCCGGAGTCAAAGAAGGCACCACACCAGGAGCCAAAGAAGGCACAGGAGGAGCAAAAGAAAGCATCACCAGTACCTGCTCCGGAGCAGCCTACCGCGACGCCTCCTAAGCGGAAGGCGGGTCGCCCACGCAATACCCCGCGAGCCTTGGACGTTGTCTCCCCACCTAAACCAGTTGCGCCGCCGTTGGCTCTACCGCCAGCGGGCGACCCACCGGTCCTTTCTTCGCTAGCGCCTACGACCGTACCACCCACCGCCGAGGCGAACGAGCCTGAGCCGACCAGAATTAAGGACGAGGTTACCACTCCGCGCCCGTTGACAGAGACAGGCGACACAACCGCAGATGAAAGCGTAGCCGGTCGTCGGCAGGCCCCACGCCACGCCAAGCGGAAACGCGAAGAGCTCTCCCCGACTCCGGTGCAAACTCCGGTAGGGAATCGCCGATTCTTCGAGCCTACCTCCGCAGTACAGCCGGCAGAAGCGCCCACCGAAGTGCTCTGGACACGGCAGTTCAACAAGGTTTGCGGGTCGGCCATGGAACAGATCATCCACCACCGCTTCGCCAACATGTTTGCAGCGCCTATTCGCGAGAAGGATGCGCCTGGGTATCGTAAGGTAATTCTACAGCCGCAGGACCTCAAGAGCATCAAGGCCGCGATCAACGCCGGGAACAGGGCAGCGTCTCAAGCGGCCGTGGCCCTGCCGGGAGGCGATCCAAACACTAGCAGTGTCTGGCTCCCCGTGAGCGAGGGCCTGATGCCGCCCAAGGGGATCATCAACAGCGGCCAGCTCGACCGCGAGTTCGCGCACATGTTCTCCAATGCCATCATGTACAACCCCGACCACGGCCACGGACCGGGTCCCTCCTTTCTCGTCAGGGATGAGGAGTCTCCAGGCGACGATGCGGAGGGAGGTGGCGCGCACGCCCACGACGCCGCGCTCGGCTATAAAGTAGACGAGTTTGGCGTCGTCAACGATGCTCGGGCCATGTTCAGCGAGGTGGAAAAGCTGCTTAGTGAGCTACGGTCGGCCGAAGTGCGACGTACGGGCGGCAGGGCAGGCGTCATGACTGGGACCAGTCAAGGCAGGCGAGTGCGCACAGAGATGCGTCTCAAGCGCGAGACGAAGGCGGCAATAATGTTAATAATGGGGGCGATGACGCAGATGAACACACTGCCACAGAGGCAGAGACCCCTGTAGGCAATGTCGCGAAACGTCGACGAACAACTCGGGGTTAGGTATGGAATTGGTGGAATTGTTTTAAGCTGGGCAATGGGATTGCATCGAGCCCAGTCTCACGGATGGGACAGGACAACGGGACAGGTTTGGCGGGAATATGGCTCCGGGTCTCGATAACTAGGTCCGAGGCTCTAGATGTAGGGCTAGCGATTATCGTGGGATACGCAACAGCGCTGTAGGCACCGTAGACACAAGAGCTACAAAATATTTTGATCTACTCTTGCTCCATGAGTAATGCCTGTTCGGACCTTGGTTCTGCATTGCAGTTCTGTCCCTTAGCCTGTCCCTCTAACCCAACACCACCACCACCGCCTCATTCCAAACACGCTGCCACCAACCCACCACTAACTACTCCCTACCACCGCCCTCATCATCGCTGTTACTTCCCTCTTCTCCCTCTTCTCCCTCCTCTCCATCGTCATCCCCAGACGAGGAACCCCCTCCCTCTGCGGCTTCGGATGGCAAAACGCGCGGAAACCATCCAAACTCAGCAAAATCCACGATCAGCTCGCCTAGCGCGCCGTTCGTCACGGTTACGCCTTCGGCTTGGAGCGCTGCTGCTTGGTTGAGGGAGCCGGAGGGCTGGGATCTGTGATTGTTGTTAGTTATAAAAGGGTGAGTTTAGGTTAAGGGCAAGTAGAGGAGGGACTCACCGTGGTGAAATCACGCCTTTGGCGTTGATCACGCGCTGCCAGGGGACGTTGTCGTGGTTGAAGCGCAGGGAGGGGTCGGAGGGCAGGTGCTTGAGGCAGAGGCCTACTTGGCGGGGGCGCTGGGCTGGTGAGAGGGGGGGTTAGCTTGAGCTGCCAGTTGCAACTTATGGGGAGGTGATAAGAGGGGGTGGATGATGGAAAGGGGGAGATGTTTCGGTGAGAAAGAGGAAGGAACGACGATGGCATGACATGGCATGACGTACGTGTGCCGACCAGCTTGGCGATGTGCCCGTAGCTGGTGACTTTCCCATAGGGAATCTCCTGGACGGCGCGGTACACCGCGGTAAAGAAGGCCTCTGCTTCGTCCGAGCGGGCCATGGTCGATGCGGCGTGGGCTCTTGAGTTGGTGGTGAGCGGTCAGGTGCACGGCGGTCAGGTCAGGCGGGGCGCGCAGCTTCGAAAGGGCGCAGAAGGGCAAGCGAGCTCACCCAATAAAAGGGGGTGTAGCTCAGGGGTAGAGCGTTCGCTTCGCATGCCCGTTTGTCTTTGTATGCGAAAGGCCCTGGGTTCAATTCCCAGCTCCTCCAAATGGACCTATTAGGGTTCTTTTTGCTTTGTCATCTGATATGACGTACTGTCAGCAACCTGAACTTTGTTTTGCAGTGCGAATATGGCTTGATGTGTCTGTCGAGCTGGGTGATGAGTTACTTGTATCGTGCTGAATAGTTGTAAGAACGGCAGGAACAATAAGATACGTTGAACCAGCTATCAAAAAACGTGCTGGAGTAACAAGTCCGGCTTGTTGTTCGAGAGATATGTGATACGGGTGCCCTCCCGGTGCTAGTTCATGTTGCTGTAACAATTCATTTTGCTGGTGAAGATGTAGATGAAGGTTGCCAGTTGTTCCTCTGCCCGACTTTCATGAGAATTACGATATATCCCAGTACAGCAAGTGACTCCCCACGGGATCCAACTAGGCAGCTGTACTTCATTCTCCACTCAGAAGCTCCATTTACCATCTGACAAACCTTGCCTGTTTTGTCAAACTGAAAGTCTAGCCCAACACAACGAACTGTAAGTCCTTTGTACCGGCTTCGTTCAGTTTAGCGTGTGCGAGTTTCAAAGAAGAAGGTTGACAGTAGGCTCTGCGTGGTGAGTCCATCTCAGAGCGACAACGTGAGCGTGGTGAGATGCATAGGTCCCTCTTTGCACATGCCCGAACCTCAAAAACACTTCCTCTCTATTTTACTTTAGGGGACTAACAAACGCCACAATACGTAGAGTTAGCTGTCTGCCCTTTTGCTTCGTTGCTCTTGGTCTGAATCTACAGTTGGGTCAGACTGTACCATGAAATATGGACTCTAATACAGGGAACTCGCTCTCAGGCCCATGGCAACAGTTGATTTGTGCTGAATACCACTGTGCCAACAATGGGCGAACAATTCAGGCCATGGGCAAGCACTCATTGACTTCCATATAACTTTCTCCACACACAAAAGTATTACTAGAGTAAACAGTTGCAATACTTATCTTTCAAACCCCTTCCACTGCCCATCCAAGGCCCAAGCACAACTCTCCATCCCATTCCTGACTTCAAACCTCAAACATGAAGCAAACAGTTTGCGATCGAGTCACCAAATTAACCATCTGAACATACCTACCTTAATCAACGAACGCTTGTATCACATATAACGACCCCCACAGCCATTTAGTTACTTCAGGTGCCAAGTGTAGTTTGAAACCAAACATGGCAGATGGCGACTGGTCGAGATGCAATGCAACCCCGTTGGTTTCCAACAATCATTGTTTGGTGTCTCAGACTCTGCACGACGCCGATACGCCACGGACTGGTAGTCCACGCGGCGTCGGTATGTACCTATCTTCTACGGCTTGAAATTCTAGAATCGGATATGGGTGTGTAACAGAACAAGATGTCGGTTGGAAGGTTCTGGTCGTAGGCTCAGGGTAGGGTAGTCTAGTCAACGAGACGATGCGGAGGGATCCCGATGGACGACTTGAGTTTCCCCTGACTCCAGCCCTGAGTCCGTCGTCGGCAGACAACTCGGAAACCGACCTCGTAGTCGTTCCCAGATGAGCGCCAATATAATCTAACACACACAAACAGACAGGCCGCCCACCGTAAATCCCACCCACTTGCCCCTATTCCGAAATATCGAAAGCAACTCACACAACCCAGCAGCTTCAGCTCCCAGCTCCTCAGTCAACGTGGGACGAACAGCTTCAATTGGAAGGACAGCCGTCAATGGGGGGCCCCCAAACCCCAAGACAGATGCGTGTGTGGCTTCTGTGCATATCCCACACACCCTCCCAGGCCAGAACAAGCACCCACCAACCCCCAACGGGCAGCGTGGGCACAGACCGCATTGCTTCCGCGCATCTTGATCTGCCCCGAAGAGGGTGTGTGGCCGGCAGCTAGACAGATAGACCGATAGGTAGTAGGGAGGTAGGTACCTACAGCAGCTAGCTCTCTGCAGGACGAGCCATTATTCCCAATACGCTAACCGCAAGGACAGCCGTGGGGAGGCCGTGCCCCACCAGTCCGTTCTCCTCCCCAGGTCCAGGTCCGAGTCTACGGACTAGTCCATTGCCGACCCGATGTCTCGGAAGCCGAACAGCCCATGCCATTCCCGAGGTCGGTCTCTTTTTCTTCGTTTTTTGCCTCGGGCGCGCCGACACCGACAGTGATTGGCAAGGAAGACCGTCCCGATTTTGGAGGGTAGCACGGATTGCTGGTGGGTGGGTGACACGAGAACCGCTGCTGCCGCATTGACAATTTTCCTTCTGGGCGTTGTCTTTTGCTTCCCTCTCAGGCTCCTCACACACCCCCGCCACCACATCACGTCGATCCATCCTCACAAGTGAGCCTCGACCTACCTGCCTTGGTTGGGATTCGGGATTCCTAGGAACCACAGAACCAAACTCTCGCGCTCCATGTCACCATCAACCCTGGTCTGGACATACCAGCCCCCTCTACTCGTCGGAAACAAGACGATCAAAATGCCCGGGATCTGTGGAATCGTTCCCCGCATTGAAGTCGGTGTGTGAACAACCCAGCACGTATAACTGAACCACATATTCCCCTCGTATCGATCCTGTCGTGATAGCACCGCACCTACTGCACTGAATGCCAGGGAGAAAAGGAGAAAAGAAATGAAAATCACCCTCCCGTGACGACGATAAGTGTCTAGCGCACGGACAGGCCAGAGGACTGACTGCTGCGCTGCGCTGCAGTGTACTGCGCGCGGCGGGGTTCGGTGTTTTCGACAGCGAGTTTCTGGTGCGACGCTGAGGAGGGGCAAACACCCCCTTTGGCGCCGCTTTCTGTCTTTTGACACACTTTGGCCTACTTCGCGGGGAGGGTCTTGAAACGCTTTGGCAGCAGCAGGAGGGTGAGTGTCAAGAATGGAATGGCAGCACAGCGAAAAGACGAGAGGCAAACTTGACTCAAAAAGAAAAGAAAATGACTAGACTGGAGTGAAAGTGAAACGCCACGATCGGGAAATGCCAGGCTGGTGGGACTTACTTCCGATCATGCCTATTCCCATGAGCTGGGAGAAATGGCGGGCTCCGAGAGGATACCGTCTGCCAGCAAGGCGATGCCATCACCCGGTGGCGTCAACACCATCACCTCCCTCTCCGAGGGCCATACCTTACGTACTGTATAGGCGCAGACGGTAGGAAATAACCCACCACCACCACCACCACCGCCGCCGCCGCCCACGAAAACACATTCAGCTGAAGATCACAACCACAACCCGCAGAGCACAGTCATGATGCGCCGGTCCGCCGACAATGCTCGGGACTGGAGGGAGCTCACCTCCGCTCAGATCCCCAACTCGCACACCCCCTCCCTCGCTCCATCCTCGCACTCCCATTCCTCAAGCCACGTCCCCCAACACCAACACCAACACCAACAGCGAAGGAAGGAGGCAAAAACGTCCAAACACACATACGCATTCCAATAGTCCAGGTGCTATTGTCTCGTTCGGTCCTCTGCTGCTGCAGCAGCGCCCATCACCATCACCGTCGCATTAGGGGCCTCGTCCCTGAGTTGGTAGTGTTTCTGCGAGAGTGGAAGTGTGCGCGCGCGGTAAACGAATGCATGTCGGTCGTCCAGGTAGGTAGTACGTAGGAGGTAAGGTCCAGGAAACAAATCCAGACACTGCTGCTGCTGCTGCCCTGATCATTGTCATTATCAGCGGTTGCTATCAGCATGGTCCGGTCATGTGAGGAGAGGGGGGTGAGAGGTGAGAAGAGGGGTGAACACCGACGATGAAACGACGTCGTCCCAAAGCAGATGTAGTCCCTCCGTCTTGACCCATCGCCATCACAATTCCCTACTTCCCTCTCAACTCCACGATGACGATTCCCTCTTCCTGGTGCTCTCGTCCTCATTCCTGGGCTTCACTTCACTTCCTGTCCTGTTCCCGGTAATCGCCCCCTTTCCCTCCCAACCCTTCCCCTACCAACCGCGGTTCACCCTGTAACGGCATCCAGACACCACCGTTCCTCGGATCGGCAAGTGTATGATCTACGGGCGGGACAATGAGAGAAGAAAAGGAAGAAAGGAGAAAATAGAAACCGAGCTTCCCCGGTCCTGGCTGTCTGATCTGTTGTCCTTCCGTCCATGGCCAGCAACCCGGTGAGCATACGCGTACGATGCGTGTACGCAGTCCATTTTACCTGGTAGTCGTAGCAGCTAGCTAGCTGCTACATTCGTCCGTGCCCCAGCAGCAGCAGTTGCTGCTATTCTCGGCGTGTAGGTCGGTAGTGTAGGTAGATACGATGCGATTGTGCATGACACTGCGTGTCTTTGGAGCTTAGTGTCGTTACCAGCACCTCCTAGCTCATGAGAGTGAGTGAGTGATGCAGCCCACCAGCTCACCAGCCCTACAGTGCCAGCTGCACCCACCTCTCTAGTTCCCAGTTCCCACACCGTACAGACAGTAGCGCGCCCTTGCATCCCCTCCCTGGGCCCTGGAGCAGCCGATCATCTGGTCTGTGACAGCACAGCCCTGCGAGGCGTCCGTCGTGCCCGCCACCAGACACATGCTGAGACGGCCCTCGTTTGGCCCGCCCAACTACCGCGCCACGCGATTGTGTTTTGTTTCGACCGTCGTTGCCAGCAATCGGGCTAGGAGCGGAGCGGAAATACATGCGAGGCTGCGGCGCTTCGCTTCGGTCGGGGCATCGAAGATGATGATCGAATATGGGATATGCAACTACTGAGATGTTGCGATGCTGGGTTATGGCGCCTTCGAAACAATATGCCCAACGCCCACATGCAGTGTGATACTGGAGGCAAATGACCGCAAGAAAGGCCATAGACGGGATGTTTTCCGAGGGGAGGGACGACATGGGATGAAGGCGGCGAGGCGTCCTGTCCACAGTTTCGCGATCAGTGTTTCCTGATCTGAGGTGTCAACCAGACAGACAGACAGACGGACACTTCTGGACTTCTTCTGGCAGAGCCATGGAATGGATGTGTCTGTCCAGAAAACGGCTTTCTTGGTGGCTTCTGGGACCACTCAGGGACTCAAGACCAACAGCCAAGGTTTGCTTGGATGATCTCCGCCCACTGAACCGATTATTTGTCACTGGGTTGGTGCACAGCTCCTCCGATGGCCTCCATACGAGTTGAGTCTGCCAACTCTCATCTAGAGCGGTCATGTCATCATCTTGGTGACCGCATCACCAACAGCTCTAATCGGTCCGCCAGTCGTAAGTGCATAGTTGTGGCATCTCGACGGCGTGTCAGGATGGGTTCGCTCCCCTGCGACACTCCACTCGCCCCAACACTGTGCAAACTCCCGCCTCCGATGGCTTTGTCTAGCATTCTTTCGGAGCTGACAAACTCGCCACTCGGGCAAATCCGATCCAGGCATAACCTCCTAGCTTTAAACCTCCAGCGCCGCGAGAGCAGCCCGGACAACTTTGTCCGGAGACCGATGCGGAAGTGGAAGTTGCCCCGGAGTAACAGGTAAACCCGGTCAGGAGATGGCGCCGTATCAAACTCAGTGAGACGCAACTGACGATGTCGACTTTATGCTCCAGTGTTGGGAACAGCAATACTTCCGCTCCTGCCGCTCCTGCCCGGGAAAGATACCGGTGCCTGATAGACATTGTGCCTGTGCGCTTCGACGTACTGTCCTGCTGATGGTGTACCTGACAGCAACTCAGCAGATCAACAACTCAGCAGCTCGGCAGTTGGGCTCCATTGTCGTGACATACCATCCGAGGCCAGATGTTGACATCTGGTACCTTGCTTCGTACCGCTCCTCGCGATAGATCCCCCAGTCCCCAACACTCCCGTCCATCATGGGCACCCTGACAGCGTGGTATCCCCACAGCATGTCAGTAAGATACGAGGCCTCATAGACCATTCGCATCCCATCCATACCCACGAGGGACATACCATGAGCTCAATATCATGGCGCCTCCTTTATTCACCAACCGCCAACACCACATTCTTCTCGCCAACGAACAACCGAAGTTGGCCGGGTATCCGCCAGAATGTCACCCCGTTGGTTTGCGAAACTCTCTCCCATCAGGTACACGCGGCAACAGCGGAGTTGAGATGTATGACAGCCATACCCCAGCCAACAATGGCTCCGTACTCCGCACAGGACCTCAGCACTTCAAACTCATCGTCAAAAGCCAAACCAGGTAGCACAGCATGCGGCTGTGGTTGACGACCGCCAGGCGGAGAATTACGCGATACACACGCCCGGTACTTTGTACAGCACCGCGGCCTCCTGCGGCCATGTCCGCTCGGCCGCCCGCTCACTCGGCGTTGGGATAGGATGACGAGCTGTTGGGTCCGGCAGGACCTGATTGTGCCGCAGCAGCGCATGCCATGCTACGAATAGGGGAAGTTTTTTCCCCTTCCGGACTGCCCACCTTACCTACTTGCAGTACAGCGCCAAGACAGCGCATCGCAGCGACCGCGGCAGACACATCTAGCGGCCGGGCATGCTGCTTGTCCCATATTGTTTGTCTGTCTGAGCAATTGACTGACTGTCTGACTGATGTGGTTTTCTTTTGACTGAATGTGCGGTGTGCGAGTCCCTATGTAGCAACAGTGGCGATCACCACCACATTTACGGCTCGCGCGGTTTGACCACTGCAGGTTCTGGCCGAAGAATGAGGCCGAGTTGGGACCTAACCTCGGATCAAGCAAACGTACCGGGTGCTGAAGCACAGGGTGAGGTCGCTGAAGGCTGGCCCAAAGAAGCAAGGCCGCTCACCAATTGGGGGTTGCCGTTGCAGCTCAGTGCATGCGGGATGGATCAGCGCGGGGCTTGCGTTCACGCCGTGCACAGTAGAGTAAAAGGACTGCCCGGGGACGGAGGGCTGCGGTTGTCGCTTTGACGCCAATATTTCTTCAACTGTAGACTAGTAATCCGCAATCTGCACGTTAACGTTATCCTCGGGTCGCCAGGGGCATCCCCCGGCGCTGGAGGGATCTGGAGGGATTCCCGCAGCGGGGGAAAACACGCCCATGACGGCGGCGGCGTGCGGATGTTTGCTCCTTCAGATCCCCTCAACACCGCAGAAGCAAAAGATTTGCCCTGCGTGAAGGATTGAGAATCGGAAAGGCGTCACCGACAGTGTCTTGCTCCCGTTCCGCTTATCCCGCCTTGAGGGAGCAGCGGATTTCGGGCAGGGCGTTTTTTCTTCAGCTCGCGCTCCTTCTGTGGCGTCTGTCACGTCCGAAAGAAGCTGGTATATCGGGCCATTGCAACGCACGCTCTGAAGACGATCATCCCGCGTGTCTCGCGCCGCTCAGACAGTCAAGCCACTCGAGGTACCACCCCCCGTGGTGTTCTCGTGGGATGCCTGGTGAGGCTGGCGAGAGGTGTGCCTCATCTCGGTGTTCACACGCATCGTGCCTCGTCACTCGAATCGAGTGCCATTCCCGCGTTCCCACGGAAGCCACCTCCCCCACGGACCAGTCTTTGGGCTCAGCCAGACGGCTGAGACGGCTGAGAGCAGCAGCTGTTGCGCACGTGCGGGCGTTGTTGAGGTGACCGATCTCGCAACTCTTGTCAAAAACGTGGCCCCTTCGGGCCTCCCTCTATGTTGCGACAGATTTGATAACGGCACGGTAGATCTCAAGGTGGGGTTCATCAAGACCACGCGAAATCGCAGAGTGGCAGTTACTTCACGTAGTCGCTTGTCATGTGCGGCCTGGCCGGGAAAACTCTGTACTCCCGTCGTTGATGTCCTTTTCCCGTTTTCCCGTCATGTCAAATACCGGGTGTGGACGTTCGAGAACGCTGGGCATGGCCGGGAAAGAGCTTGAGGCGGGAGCAAACGAAACAAACGGAACGAATATCTCCGACGACATGCCGTCGCCAGCTCACGCGCCACGAACGTCACTCGAAGGACGCCTCGTCTCGTCGGCTTTTCAACCACAGTGTTTCCAGCTTGTCATTGGCACTTGGCAGAGAAAATACGCATCGACGTGGCGTCGGTCTGTCTGGGGAATCCCCAGAAAAGAACTGACCATCCGCTGAAGCAAAGGCCTCTTGTTGGCTAGGGCGTTGAACAACCTCAGCTGGGACCCCTTCCAACTGTTGTTCTCATCGACGGGAACCATGGTCGGTGCGTTTGACAGATGAACGGCGTCATTGACCGACCCATAATTGATACGCCCTGGACGGTGAGCGCGTGTTCTTCGCGTGTTCTCTCCCCTCTTCGAACGGTGGGAACTCATCTCGTTCTGAGCCGTGTCCATGGTAGGAAACCGTTTGCTTTCGCTCGCGGCGGTTACGTCTCTTCGCATTTTGGTAGCGAGCAGAGATGCGACCAGCAACGGCGTCGAGTGGAGATTTACATCACCAACAGTGTTTCATCTGTCGCGGGGCGCCAGACGCCGAGGGAAGAGTCGCGGGAAGTGGCTCAGAAAAGAAAAGAAGGGAAACACAGAAGGATGAAATTCGATAGCGTGAGATGGTGGCGTACGCGACGATCCGTGCCAAAAGCGACCGAGGTGCGGTTTACGCAGTGCGGGTCACCTTTTTGCCCAGACGAGAGCCCGTATCTGTCGCAACTTGCACCCCTTTTCAGCGGAAAATAGGTAAGCAGCCGTAGGGAGTACCTGCATGCAAGACTGAAAGCCGCGGCCGGATTTGTCGACGACGCTGCGCGTTCCCTACCCTGCGCGCTGCAGCCCGTCGGCAGCTGGGAAAGCCTCCAGCTTCTTGGGTCGACGACTCCTTCGAAGCACGCAGCGGGGGATGAGCAGTGCAGCCGCACCGCACCGCACCCAGATCCCAGCTTTCCCCGGCTGACGAAGGACTGACCACCTCGAGATCCGTGTGGAAAAAGCTTAGCATCACGTCACGATCTGGTAAAAAGAGAGAAGTTGTTGATCTCCCGCTGAGCGGCGGCGAAGGGGCTGACGTTGGACGCGAATCTCGCTGCCGTCAAGCCTCCCGCCAGATAGACGCGTTTATGACAGATCCAGCCGACGACGATCGCGTCTTCTGAGTGGACCAACTCCCGCGTTTTTGAGGCATTTGTGTTCACGCAATGCCGCGAGCGGTTCTCCGTAGTCACCCGTCGCGCGAACTCCTTGGGGGGTTGTCGGCGAATCACAGGGAACGCCGGGCGAGGAGGAAGGCTGATCGATGCAAGCCCCTTTTGCTTTCGCAACCAGTGAGGGCTCTAGCAAATCCTGCGGCAGGGACTTGCAGTTTTGCTCTGCAGCTAAGGTCGCCGGCGGCGCACGTAGCGCAAAAGGCCCTCCAGCGCCACCATTGGCGCCCCGGAAGCCTTCCGCGAGAGTGAGGGTGCCGATAGGCTGGGTCTGGTGGCTTCTGGACTGTCCCAGCCTGGCGCTCCGAGACAAAACTGAAGAGACTTTTGAGCTTCCAGTCGCATCGATCGAAGACAACCGAGATCAGTCCCAAGTCGGCGGTTGTTGCAAGAGGCGAGTCGACTGGTTTGATCGCATTGGGACAACACCCAGGTAACTACGCAGAACGGCCTGCTGCCCCTGATGAAACGCATGGGTCGGTGCTGTGGAAATTGTGAAACCTGTGCAGCCTCGAAAGCTGCCCACGCAAGCGGTGAAAAGCAAGAGCCGCACGGCAAGTTTCTGCAGAGAGCGGAGCAAACAAAACAGTCTGACTTTGAGGAGCCAATCGCAAAATGCGGGTTCGCTGTCGGAGCTCTCAAATTTGAGGTGACGACGGTGACGACGATTGGGTCCGTTGCTACATCGGTGCTGTCACCGAGCTGGTGAGCGTGCGCCGCCGCCAGGACGACTTCGCTCTGCCGACATGCAGAGGGGCTTGTCTTGCAGACTCTGGGATTTGGGGGTCAAGAGGGGCTGGGTGAGAGTTTTGCGGGCTAAGCCGGGATGCCCTGGTTAGTGCGTAAACTGGCTCCAGGGTAGAGTTTTGGGGAGGCCAGGAGCGTCTCTCTCATCAGGCGCGGCGGATTTCTGCAAGTTTCGTCGAAGGAAGTGCACAAAATAACCACCAGATAAGCGAATGTTGGGGGAGCTCAATTGGGCAGCTGAGCGGGCGCTCACAATGTCGGGATATCGCTGAAGATGAGCTTCCCCACACTCCACGTCCAGCTTTTCCACCCGTTGCCTCCACGACCGCGGGGCCGCTAATTGGCCTGAGCTCGAGGTGTGCGTCATTCTCGGCGCAAGGCGTGTCTATAGCGAGGGAACACCGCCGAGTGGTGGCTACCTCGGCGAAGGGGAGCGAAGCCACATCAGTCCAGTGACGGACGTCAACCTCTATGCTTATGTGATCACTCGGATAGGCGGCGAGTCGTGACAGGCTGCTTCGACCGTGATATTTGCTGCCGTCGACAGGACTAGTCCGCTCTAGGAGCAAGATGTGATAATGTATTTGATGCGTGCGGGTTTTTACTGCAGTCGGCTCGACCTTTCCGAGTCTAGAGCTGCCGTACCTGCAGAGTCGAGATGCTCGGTCCACATTGATCTCGTCGGCAGTGAGCTGATGGATCTACAGTCGTGAGCTGATGAACTGCTGCGAGCTCTGGCTACACGCGGTGAGCTGATAGATCTACAGCCGTAAGCTGATGGAGACTGCTCTGAGTGCTCGATACTATCATTCGGAAGATCGCTAGGGGAATGCTGCATTTGGCGATAACGCGGATATCAGAACCTTGGATGTGCCTAGAGGGGCGGCGAAGCTCTGTAGGGTACGTGCATCCATCTTGGACTACGGCGGACTACGAATTGTGGGATTACATGTGGGCCGCAAGCGATGTGGACTCTGGAGAAAGACACCAGTCTCAATTGGCTTTGAGTGGCGGAAAGCCCCGGGGTCGGAGGGAAAGGTAAACAAAAGACAGAAGCAAAAAAAAAAAACAAGGTCAACTGAACGAAAGGTCCCCGATGACGGAACACAGACTATCGTTGTGACTCGTTGCTTTTGGTACGGTAGATCCTGTGCGGAGAGCGCCGTAGCGGTGGCGGTCGCGATCGATTGTGATGTTTACCCGCTGCGATCCAATCGCAATTCTTCGCTAGAACCAAGTCGAGCTCAACTGGTTGGAGGATCCCACCAGGCCGCCGATAGTGTTGTAGTCGTGGCCCAGTATCACATCTCGGCAGCACCCTCCGGAAATGTGACCTTGGGGTGCTCTCTGGGATATTCTCTAAAATTCGTGCAATATCCTCAGTCCAGGAATAGCCCAGGCGTTGGACATGTCGGGTGCTGGTGTCGTTCCTGGCCGGTCACATTGTTTTGGTTTTTCTTTCTTTGCGCTGGGATTCCGTCCAGGCCGACTCTGCTTGACCGCAACACGCCTAGTGTAGGGACCGTTGGGGCTGGCGTGGCTCACGACGGCCCGAAGCGCCAGTTGTAACGGCTATTCTGGGGAGTGCAATAGACTCCGAATAACTTGCTGATGAGACATCCAGTCAGGCCTAAAGGTAGTCTATAGGCGCCATCTCGGCGCTTTTCGCGAGTTTTGTTGCCTCTGCGGGAAACGTCGCGCGCAGCCAGCAGACACAGGCGAAATGTGGAGTTGAGTGCTACCAGCGGCCGCGTCTTACGCAGCACAATACATCCGGCGCTGATGTTTCGAATGCGTGTTTCAATGGCGAGGGCAGGAAAACTTCCTACATCCAGGCCCCTAGGTTCGCAGGCGCCGCACATTCGTCCGAACTTCGCGACGAGCGAGGAGGTCAAGAGGTGGCTGAGTTTCGAGCGTCGAGATGCCATCGGATCAAACCCCAAAGTCGCTAGGTGTTCAAGCGTGCGTCATGAGTGGACCCGGGGGCAGGTTGCTTCGTCGGTCGTCGTCCCCAGCTCGAGCTCGAGGGTCGAGGTCGAACACAACGTCACCCGACTACTCTCACCATTCTGGTACTATCGTGCTGGCGGTTAGGTAAAACGCCAATTGACTCAGGTCTCGATATTGGGAGTACTCGTCTCCCTGGGGAGCTGGCGCTGCAACACAGCAAGGCAACAGCGGCGAGAGCGACAAAACAAGGGTCCACACGGCGAACTGGAAGCTGGTCAATGACATCGTCGGCTCCAGTCTTCACTCCTTTCCCCACGCTTGCGCCTGGTCTACGATTTTGCGGTTCCCGCCTGTTCCGTACGAGTAGCTCCCGACTCGCACGCCAGTGGTGCGAGGCTAACGGCAGAAAGAAGCAAAATCCGCTTCCTGGCTCTTGACAGGGCAGGTCTCCACCCGGCCTGCGGGCTCAACCGGGGCAAGTGCTCAGTGGATCCGGCCTCCCTGGCGGCCGTGTTCTCGTTGGCTGCCGTTGGGCTCGTGCTGGGGGCAGCACCCGCAAAGTATCCCAACGGGTAATATAACAACGAAAATATTGCAGCGGCACCCCTGTCGCAGGTACGAGGGTACATCGGGCCAGCCAGCCAAAAGGTGCGAGTGGGGACACATAGCGACAAGGGGGGAGGAAGACAAGCAGGGGGAAGCAACGACAGGGGGGCAGTTGCGGTCGAACGAGCTCGCACACCTTGCAACATCGCATTGCAGCTTTGCGCATGGGCACATCGCTGCCCTGGCACACTGGGTCGCTGTCACCTTTTCCCTATGTCTCTCCCGTTCTCTTTCCCGTCAGCAGTGCAACGGCCGCCTTCAACGGGAATACCAAAGCCTTCCTGACTGAACGAACCTGAACACCGAGCTTTGCAGTCCGAGAGCAATACAGTCGTACGGATACGCCTCGAAGACCACCGAGCCTGCAGCATCGTGTCCCGTGCACTTGCATCTCGACGCCCACAACACAATACAATACCCGAACGACAGACACGAGAAACGTCCCGACGGCTCGCCTCGACGGTTGACTCGGCATCGTACTGATCAACAATTCCTGGACGAGACCCGATCGCCTCGCTTCGCCCGCACGTCTGCACGCCACTTTGGTCTGCTGTCTTCTTCCGAAGCTACATGCACGGCGCCTCTGTTGTGCTTGTACCCCCGAGCTTTTCGGCTTGGATTTGTAGGTTTTGCTACAACTTTTCTCAGACCCTCCATCTTGCCGTTCTGTCCTCCAGGGTCGCATATGTAAGAGCGTGGCCGCACTGGCTCTGCTCTCCCCCGAAACCTGGCAGTCCAGGGGTTCCCTGGTATGCAGATATCCAGTGTCCTGGCTCGACCGCCCAAATCATCCCCCATGACACATTCCTACCCTTCACCCCTCCAGACATAAACCAACCCTCCCTACCACTTCCCCATTCCTCCGATACCCACACGTCTTCTGTCCAAAACAAACCAGTCCCTGCGACAGACTGAACGCTCCCTCCGATCTCTTACTAACACCGTTGTCCACCAGCCCTCGCGAACGCGCTTGGCCTGGGCTTATCACATTCGACACCGGCGCATATCAGGACCGCCGACTGAAGCATTGAAGCGAGCTCCAGCATCTCTCTGGATCGACTATTTCTTGGAAGGACCGCTTCGCCTGGGACGCGATCGGCTCGTTTTGTGTTGGAAAGAACAGGAAAATTGAACACCAGGACTTGACCCAAGTCCACTCGCCACCACATCGCCTATGTTTCTCACGACGACCACTCCACAGCAATGGCAATGCTGAGCGACCAGCCAATGCGGTCGAGCCTGCAGGTTGCGCCACTAACGCTGCAGAAGGGCAAGACAGAAGTCGACGACAATGCGTCGGACTCGGCCGCCTCCTCAAATCCATACTCGCACTCCCAGATGACGCCCCCAACAACGCCCAATGGCTCGCAAGAAGACCTCAACATCCCACCAAATATCACCGCTCCCGTCTTTCACAGCTTCTTGCGGGCCTTTTATCCTTTTCATCCTAGCTATGTTATGACAGACTCGACCGTCACATTGCCGCTGAGCGAGGGGGAGATCATTCTGGTGCATTCAATTCACACCAATGGCTGGGCTGACGGTACTCTCCTGGCCAGCGGCATGAGGGGGTGGTTACCAACCAACTATTGTGAGGCATATGACCCTGATGAGATGAGGAATCTTCTCAAAGCGCTGTTGAACTTTTGGGACCTGATGCGCAGCACTTGGGGGAATGACAACGAGATGTTTGGAAACCAGGAATTCATGAAGGGCATCATTGTTGGTGTCCGGTATCTATTGGTATGCGATCATGGTGTGATGAGCAGAGTTGGTTAAGCTTGGTCTAACAATGATCTAGGAGCGCACACACTGTCTTTCGAGGGAGTCGCCCATTGTTCAGAGGCACGATGGCCTTCGGCGGAGTAGGAAGTCTCTTCTATCTGAACTGTCGTCGCTGGTGAAAACCGCGAAACGGCTGACGGAGACGGAGAAGATGGTTGATCCCGAGGAAGAGACCAACAACGTTGTGGATGAAATGATCCTTAAGGCATTCAAGATTGTCACAAAAGGGGTGAGGTTCTTGGATTTATTAGAAGACGACCGCAGGGCACGAGCCTCGGCAATTGGGATAATGGGCACCTTGTTAGAGGAAACCTGCGTTCCGCCGACGCCACCAGCGGACTCGGCTACTTTCGACAACCGCCAGGAGCAGGCGTGTGGCGCAGACTCCCGTGTTGACGAAAACGGGGGCGCTGCCGAGCCGTCGCCGTCGGAACCAAGCGACGTAGCACAGGCTCAACCCCCTAACAACAAGCGTTTGTCCGCTGTTTATTCGATGGGTACAAATGCCCGCCGACTGTCTCAGAGCAATCCTGGACATGTCAACCGACTGTCGTCAACGATCCAGCACCGAGTCAGCTTGACAGGGCCTTCGCCACTATCGCAGTCGCAGAACTTGGTCTCGGGGCGCCTCACCTCGTGCCATGATCTCTTCTTGTCCCACCTGGGCTCATTCATCGGGCGCCTGCAGGTTCAATCACAGTCTCGACCCCACCTCGCTTTGGCAATCAGGCAATCAGTCTCTTCCGGTGGTGAGCTTCTCGTCGTGGTCGACGTTGTCTGCTCCCACAACTCATCCACCCCCAACATTTTGGATCAGTATCGTGCCGCGATGTACGACCGAATCCAAGACCTTGTGCATGCGGCACGCGACGTGCTCACCGCACCTGGGCCAGATATGGACGACGTGATTGTCCCGCAAGATAATGGGCGTTTGTTGGGGGCTGCTACTGGTTGCGTCAAGGCGACTGGCGAGTGCGTCCAGAAGGCCAGATGGGTCATCCAGCAGATCGGCGACTTCGAGTTCGAGTTTGATAACGGCAGCCTTGGCGTTGACTTTGACCTTTCGGCCCTTGACGCCATTTCCGAGGAGAAAACCAAGGCTCCGTCTTTTTATTCCGCCAGTATTGCTGATTCCAGCGTGTCCGAGGCGCCCACTACCTCGTCTACTGTCTCTGCGGTATCCGCAGCGGTTCCCCGACCCACGGTTTTATCCATCGACAAGCCGTTGCCTGAAGTTCCTCAGGTTACTTCGCCCTCGGAAGAAGCGTTCGATGCTCACCATTCGACACCTGTTTCGCGACGCGGATCCCTTATGGATGACAATGTTTCGAGCATGGTCTCCTCGGTTTCTTCTCTTCGCCCCAGCCTACCTCCGCTCCCCAAAATCTCGACGTCCCTGCTTTCAGCCGCCGAATACAGTCCCACAGAGCCCTCTGCCACAACAGACGGCGACTTCAGGTCATTCCGAACAGAGAGCATGACGGCCTCTAGTTCAGGGTCAGGTAGCACCTACCTCAGCAGAGACTCAGAATCAAGCATGATGTCTCAGACCTCGACCCGTGCCACGACACCCGACAGTACTCTGACTCCTCGAAGCCAGCCATCTCTTTCTGAGCTGAGCGTGACTGAGAGTTCGGGTCAGACGGAGGAAGTCGATGATGTCGAATCGAGGCTCTTGGCGAGGACATACGCACACGAGCTCATCTTCAACAAGGAGGGCCAAGTTACGGGCGGAACACTCGCCGCCTTGGTCGAGCGCCTTACCACACACGAAGCTACCCCCGATGCCCTCTTCGTGTCCACTTTTTACCTCACATTCCGGCTTTTCTGCTCACCGGCAGAGGTTGCTGAAGCCCTCATCGATCGTTTCGAGTACATTGGGGAAGCACCTCACATTGCAGCCCCAGTCCGACTGAGGACATACAACGTCTTCAAGGGCTGGCTTGAGTCTCACTGGAAAGATGAGGTCGACAACGAAGCGCTTCCCACGATCAAGCACTTCGCCGAGTTCAGGCTCAGCTCCGTTCTCCCCTCAGCAGCGAAGCGTCTCGTCGATCTAACAGACAAAGTAACCATGAGCGATACGACCTTGGTGCCACGTCTCATCTCGGCGATTGGGAAGACTGCCAGCTCGGTGACGCTGTCGTTGCCGGCTGATACCGCGATTCCTCCCCCAATCATTACTAGGAGCCAACTGAACGCCTTAGCAAGCTGGAAGGCTACCGGAAGCAGCCCGTCTATTCTCGATTTCGACCCCCTCGAGGTCGCTCGTCAGCTGACGATCAAGCAAGTATCCCTATTCTGCTGCATCGTGCCCGATGAACTTCTTGGTTCAAAATGGACCAAAGACGCAGGCGCACACACACCGAATGTCAAGGCGATGATGGCTTTCACCACTGGATTGTCACACCTAGTTGCCGACACGATTCTTCAGTACGAAGAAGTCAAGAAGCGGGCACTCGTCATTAAGCACTGGATCAAAATCGCTCACCAGTGCCAGTGTCTCCACAACTACGATGCCCTGATGGCGATCACCTGCGCCTTGACAGACACGAGCATCAAGCGCCTCAGGATTACTTGGGAAAATGTCAGCATTAAGAGGAAGGAGATGCTCAAAAGCCTGCAGTCGATTGTGGAGTTCAACCAAAACTACAAGGTTTTGCGTTCGCGACTCCACGACCACGTTCCTCCATGCCTCCCCTTTCTGGGCATGTTCTTGACTGATCTCACATTTGTCGATGTTGGGAACCCGGCTACCAAGACTAGCGACACGGGACTCACAGTCATCAACTTTGACAAGCACACGCGTACCGCAAAGAGTATTGGGGAGCTGCAACGATTCCAGATCCCCTACCGGCTCGCGGATGTCCCAGACTTGCAAGAGTGGCTTTGGACGCAGATCGACCGTCTTAGGGACAGGGAGAAGGTCGGCGCTAACGCCCAAGCTTCACATTACCGCAAGAGTCTCCTCCTCGAGCCCCGAGAGACGCAGCAGTTGCAGGTAGCCGCAGAGGCAGCCTCAGCGCCCACAACCGTGAGCACCGTGAGCAATAGCATGTTCGGATGGATGAGGAGCAACAGCACCAGCACAACGACGCTGTCAGCCCAAATTTGATCCGAGCCCTGCGCTCACGGTTGTTTTTTTTACCAGCGAGATTTCACCACATCGCTACTGTTTACCGATTACTTGCATTTTGGCTACTCGGCGCCATGTGCTTACAGTTGACGACCTTGAATGGCGTCGCTTCGAAACTTTGCTCGATTCTTTTGATACCCATATCTGCATCTTGGTCTTTTGCAGTCGTTTACGCCATAATGATATCAAGTTGCCGGACCATAGCGCCGGCAATGCCGTTTGGCAGATATACATTCGCTTCGCCGCTGGGAATTTGTTTCTCTTTCTTTCGCTTTTCAGGATGCTGGCATGATGGATACGGCTCGAGAGAAGGATATCTGGTAGGAGCTGGAGTTGGCAGGGGGTTTCCTTGTTGATCAACAAGGCCATCCCGCTTCTGGAATGGCTCGCGAGAGGTGGTATATCTGCTTTTGGGTTTCCTTTGGTGTCTTGTGCGGATAAAATCTTGGCATCGGGTGGGATACCCTTGGAGTTCAACCCACAGGGTCTGCTTTTTACACGAAGATATTTCCATCGCTGGCAAAGCCCTCGGTGGGCTCTTGTATGAACCAAACTTTGTTTGGCCGACGGACTGGCCGGATTGGTTGGTGGATGCTGTCGAACGCAAGGGGATAGGACAGCGGGGAGGGAGTGGAAAAGATACCCGGACCAACTTCATGTCTATTTGTAGTACATTGGAGCGGGACTAAGCATGCTGAAATATTATTAACTTACAATCATCCCGTCGTGCCCTGTTTTGCAACATGTGATGATCTAGGCTTGGTGGTCTCTTTCCTGGCCGATGCAGGGTGGATGGTCTCCCAAGAGGGCTGGAGGGCTCTGGTGAGAGACGGGAGATGGTCGATGTGCAGTTGAACTTTGAGGCTCCGACCGTAGTCAGGTGGCGGGAAAACATTTGGTCTTTAACCCTCGCCCACCACAGCCATCGTGGCCGCGCTGTCGGCATGGAAAGGAGCCCTGAACTGCATTGCATTTTCTCCCATCGCGCGCATCGGACACATCAATCCCCTAGTTCATCGCTTCCAGTTCAGTTGAGTTGGGGGCAAGAACTCGGAAGAACGGAAGGCAATGCACTACCTACTTCCGTACTGCCAGTGTTAGTGTTGGCAGTGGTGCCGTGCTCTCCCCCATGCGGTCCGCAGAATATTCCCGCTGCTGCTGCCCGCCTGGGTGGAAATAGGTACGCTCCGTTCACTTGCACCCGTCCGTCGCTCCCTCAAGCAGGAGAAGTAGGAGAAAAGACGTAGAAGATGTCAAGACATGCGGCGGCAGGGCTTGGTGTTACAGGCTGCATCGCAGTTGCAAGAGATCGAACAGTTGAAGCCGTCAAGGCGCGTCTTGATGCGAAAGATGGAAGCGGCCATGCTTTGCTGCTCTGGGCACAAAGTGTTTGAAGACTTCGCCAACTCTCCTATGCGCGGAGCAGAGCCAGTTCAGTTTTGCAAGGGACGCCGCATTTCGCGTATTCACTAACTTGGCCGTTTCATTGCAACATACGAGCGCTTTATTCTTTTAGCATTCACATGGCATTCGAGTCAAGACGCAGCAGCGGTCTCAGTAATTTGTTTCATTTCTGTTGGATACGAACGGTTCGGCTGTACCAAGCCAGCGTCAGTAGGCATAAAGGATGCCTCGAGGTTCCGCTCCACATCCCAGCCTGTCAATATCGCTCCCATTACCTCGTAGCTTTCGTTCGAGTTCATCTGACTTTAGACAGTTAGTTGCCTGATCTGCAAAGTATAATGCATGAAAATGTGTTGGAAGGATGGTTTCTCAGATAGCGGTTGAACTGTTAATCCACATAGTAATTCGGTACAGGTCTGTGAAATGTTTTCTCTCATCATAAAAACCGGGGAGGGCAGCTGTTGAGCAAAATAGAACATACTTTGAATGGTGGTGAAAGCGTCGCCCAGAGCCCAACTGAGTTGAGCTCTGAGCGCGAGTCCCCAAGACAAATCACTCTTCGACGGCCTTGCGTTTCTTCGCATTCGGAGCCAGGAACGAGTCCATGGTCCTCTGCCGATTGTCGAATTGGGCGCTGCCGATGCCACCACGAGTCTTCTTCAAGCCATCGAGATGCCGAACGGAATTGACCTTGACAACAGTCAAGCCAACCGCTGGCCTCTGTCGGTCAGGGCCAGAAGCCGAGCCAGATGCGACCAGCCCTCCACTTGGACGGGCCATGGGAGCCGGAGTGACGCTGACAGCCATTTCCAGGTATCCCGTATTGCTCCACGACGCCACGTACTCCGTCCTCGAAGGCCCTGGGCCCGACGCTGCAAGCCGCGCCAACTCGGCGGGGGCGAATCTTGACAACAGCACACGCAAAAGCGCGTTCAGCAACAAGCCATGGGACACCACGACAACCGTTCCATCGCCATTGCCACGGCCCTGAAGCAGCGGTGCAAGCCGCGACCTGACGAACCGATCGGCGCGAACCCGCATAGCATCGTGCGTCTCGGCATCAGGATGGGGCGCGCCGTAGCGCTTACCCTCAGCCGACCCGAAGTCCCGCTCGCGTAGGTCTGCCACCTTGACAAGACGCACTTGCTCCCGTCCGGGTATGGCGAGGCCCGCCGGATGCTGGGCATCAATGACAAGCTGGGCTGTATTGGCGGCGCGCTGGAGGTCAGACGAGAAGACGTGGGTAACGGGGCCAATCGTCGACGACCGCGCAGCAAGATGGACGGCGAGGCGTCGCGCCTGGAGCACACCGTGGGCAGTGAGGGAGGAATCACGAACGCCTGCGCTTGGGGCGGTTAGCAGGGGAAAAGACTGGAGCTCAGCCTCCGGCAACTTACTAGAGGCCGGCGACGTTGTCGACGGTCTCGCCGTGGCGAACGAGGAAGAGACGCATTGTGCCGGGAATCGCGTCAGCTGCCGCACATGGAGTTACAACCGACAGCGAAATGCTTCATCGTCTTGCGCGCAGCGCGAACGCGTCCTTGGCTCCTTTGCCAAAGTGCAGGTTTTGGTTGTGCTGAGAAAGAAGAGAAGAAAACTTTGCGAAGGCTTGCAGAAAAGAATTTATGGTCGAAAAGCAGGTGGGCGCTTTCAGTTTCTCGCTCACCGCCTTCAGGTGGACCCGGCAGAACCTGACTCAGGGTTTGCGAACCGTTGTGCGCCGCAGAGGTTCTAGCGGCTCGGGCCGCTATATTTTAGCGACTCAAGTCATCCACCACACCCGGAAAGCATTTGGGGCGCAGTTTGGAACAATCTTTCGCCCGTTACCCTCTAACGTGACGGACTAACTCAATAAATAACTGACCATAATGTGAATGCACCGCCTGTGAGACTACCGTGGACAGACATCATACATGCCAGAGGCGGTCCCCCCCAAGCCGTTGACAAAGCATCCCATTTCCTGGTTCCATTCTCACTCGACATCTCGGCAGAGAGATCATGAATCCTCCGAATCCTCCGAATCTGTGTCATAATCGACCCAATCTGCGCCATCGCTCATGTTGTCCGGATGCCAACGGCAATCCTTCCCATGCACACTATTGTCCTCGTCCAATATCTTTTTGTAGTCTGCGAGGCAGTCGTAGCAAAATTCGTACTTGCAGCCGAGACCTAAAGCCGAATGCAGCCATCAGCCATCCATCGCAAGCCGGGAAGATATCGAAAAGGGGCTCGCTTGATAATCGCAAGCGAGGCGCGAGGGTCTGATCTGCTGGCAGCGCTGGCGACAAACTTTCTCATCCAGGTTGTTCGTAGAGGACATCGTGGTGCTACTACGTTCGCGTCCCTCTACATCCGCCGAGGCTACATCGGGGCCATTTGACCAGGCATTCCCAGCAGAACTCATACGCGCAACATCTGCCTGCGGAGAGACGACCAGGGTTTAACATTAATGGCCATCGAATCATCGCAAGTACTGCGTGAACTTCACCTGAAGGTATCCGGCTGGGGCTGCTCGAATAAGGGTTGGGAGCAAGAAAGTGGGATAAAACCCGGGTGAGGAACAGGGCAAGGGGAAGGGGCATTGGGAGAGGTCGCAATAAAAGGGGTTTGCTTACATGTCATATGCGAACTGCAAAACATCGTCAGCGCTATCGTGAAAACATTTTGGACAGAGTGAAGATACTTACCAGCCTCGGTTCTTCTCAATCGGCGCTTTGCATTTCGGGCAAGCCTTCGTCGTGGTCAAAATCGTGGCCTGGGCCAACTTGTCCTCTGCATGGCGCCTCGCTGCAGCTTGTTTCTTCTCCTCCCCAATTTTATCCCTTTCCCTCTTCGCCGCAGCCTCCTTGGCTTCTCTTTCCTTTCGTCTTCTATCCTCCTCTTTAGCACGCTCTAGCACTGCAGCCTGTTGCTCCTCTTGCATCAACTTGCGCGCGTACTCTCGATCGTCCTCCTCCTGCCGACGCCTCGCCTCAGCCTCAAGCTCGGCTTCCTCATTTTGCAAGTCGTAGAGGCTGCGAAAGTTCTCTGGATCCGCAAGGAAGGCATCGTACTCGCTGCAAGCCATATTCTCATGCCATGCGACCTTGTGGTAGAAGCATGACCGGCTATTGCAGAGCATGCAGGTAACAATGGGCTGCTCCAAGCCGCCTTCATGCACTTGCCCGTGTCCGCAGCCCGAAGTACACCACAAGAAGTTCTCAGACTCAGAGAGGGCGGAGCGGAAGGAGAGGCTCTCGTACCGCTGGAAGGTTTTGAAGTCGGCGAAGCGCTGGATGTCATCGTGGCCTAGAAGCTCGGGACACTCGGTGCACTTTACTTCACTCCACAACTTGGTTGTCAAGTCGGTGCGGATCGAGACAGCAACGCAGTCGAGGCAGGTCTGGGGGGAGTGGCTGCAAGTTTTGGTTATCGAGAATCCAGGAAACTCGGCCGCCTCCTTCCTCTCGGCGCAGACGATGCAGTCCAACAACCCATTTTTCGGCACTTGTAGCCGCTGTCGGCTCGAGACGGTAACTCCATTTGTGTTGTCAGCGAGGTAGCGTTGCCCGAACTTTGCAAACCTTACAGAGAGTTGTTAGCGCTTGGTAGTTCCAAAATCGTAAAGAACTTACATAAATTCTCTCAAAGATATAGAGTCGTTGGTTTCGGGAGACCCCGAAGTGTTGGGCTTTGGGTAGGAGTCGCCACTTCGAAGCGTATAGAGGTTGCTGTTATTCCGCTCAGCAGGTGTCTCAGCAGGAGTGTCGTTGGGTGTTGGCTTGAAAGCCCCAAAGAGGCCCCCTGCTGCATTATCTCTAAATCTTTGGAAGTAGGTGCTGTATTGCTCAGCAGGTGCACCGTTCAGTTTTGGCTTGGGGGTGTTCGGAGCTGGATCCGCTCGTCGGTTCTCTTTCTTCGTTACGGGGGTCGGCCGCCGCCTCCCGCCAACGGGGTCTGAAACCCTGGTCTCTCCCAAGGACAAAATAGATTCTGAGACGGGAGCATACCCTGAAAGCACCGCCTCCAGCTCCAGGCCCGAAAATCGTGTCCGGGCGGGCACAATCCCCCTCCGGTTTTTGTCAGACTCGGCGATACTGTTGTTGTGCTGCTGTTCCCGTGACAAGCGAACGTCGTCAAAGCCCTGTAAGATCGCTTGGCTCACCGGCTTGTACGAGTATCGGGGCACATTTGGCCGAGTTGGCGGCTCCTCTGTCTGGGTTTTCTTTCCCCAAGCTTGCTCTTCCTCCCATCCAAACCCCAGGATAGCTGGGCTGGGTGCTGGGTAGTGCATATGTTTGTTTGTCTTGACCGTCATGGGCACCTCTGGAGTTGGAGATCTCAGGTCGATGAGAATTGGCCTCTTGGCCGATTCGCCCTTGCTCGTACTGGCCGAGGGCTGTCGCTTTTGCTTCTTTCTCGGTCCCTCTAATGACGCGGCTTCGTTGTCAGTCGTTTGTCTCGACGACTTCGGAGGCGGTTGATCCTTCCCCTTTGTTTGGCGGCGTGTTTTCTTCTTCTTCGAGGGAGCCATGCTGGCGGCTTCGCCGATGGCAGCTATCCTGCCGTATCGTGGTTATGAGACACTTGCCCCGGTAGGAAGAAAGCTAGCAGGTGGATTCGGAGTAGAATATTTATGGTGTTATGGCTCGAGATCGGATGGAATAACAGCGCGCTCACTAGTATCGGCGGTGTCTTGCTCCCTCTAACGGGTTGACAAACTCAAGTTTTCGCAGCTGGAAAGACCTCTACGTCAGCTAAATGGGGGGCAATGGGGGACGCCAGTTGCTCGTTGAAGGCCTACCGTCTGAGGCACCTTGAGCACCTGGATCTTTGCGTCTAGATTCGATCGAGGGATTCGGTAATTCAGGATTCGTGCAAGGTAGAGAATAGGGAAGTCACGAGGCTCCGTGTTTCCTGCCGAGGCTGAAGAAAGGCCGGGGCGTTTCCAAGGACGTCCTTGTTCGGACGTTCCAAACTCTGTGCGGGTATGGGAAAGAGGGTCAGGGTTTGTTGGGACTGGGCGCAGAAAACTAAAACGCCGTTAATAACGAAGAACTGAAATATGCCGAGCATACGTGCGAATTGGGTGCAACAGGGCAGAAAATGGAAGTCAAGTGATGGTGATAAGTTCTGATTCGGGTGAGGGTGGATGTCTGTTATCGGACAGCCGCACCGAGAGTATGTTCAGGAAAGTGCAAGCAGTTTACCGGCAGACCTTCGCGCAGACGCTCGACTCCACTCTGACGTCTGCGAGTCTGCACGAAGAAGGCATCATGTCTTTGTTTCTGAGGCGCTCGCTGTAGCAAGATCGGCGGCTCGACTAGTGGCTCGAGGCATCTTCTCTTCATCGTGCATCGACACAGCTATGAGTAGACTCTTTGTGTGATATCATCATTTTCTAGGAAGGCACCATACCGTCCCATAGCTAAAAACCTCAAAAAGCTACACCCATGTAAATGACCACGCTTGGTGTCTTAGGAACCCCCAATACAATGACCCCAGAGGAGACCAGCATCGTCCTGCAAAGCATCCCAGCTCCATGAGCATGTCATAGAAGCCCTGCCTAGGCCCACGGAAAATGCTTCAGGGGGCCAAGGAGGTTCTCGTATGACCGTTCGGGCTTGTCGCGCGATGTGAAGATGCGATGCATGATAGAGCGCTCGCCGTTAGCGATAAACTTCTTCCTCTTCTCCGAAGTACCCCACATGACGAGCACATGTTCCGCGCGTACCACAGTGGTCTCCTTCATCGCATCCCCCTTACCGACCTTTCGCATACAGAGCGCAGGCACAACGGTCATCACGTAGCCTAAACCCTCAAGCAGTTCCTGCCTCGATGGTTGCGGATTCAGCTTCGCAACACCGAAGTCCTTCCGATTTTGCAAAAGATTTTCACACTTCAACTGTTGAAGATTTTGAAAGAACCCCCGAGCGTCGTGAGCCAACTCTTGCGACGAATTCCATGTGATGTATGAGTTCAGATCGGTGTAAACGTGATGGATTGACGTTTGGAGCTTCTCGTGAAACTCAATGGCAGGTTTGACAACACCCTCCAGGCAGGGGAGGCAATGCTTCTTTTCGAGCGCCGCGTCGCTGCCGATGTATATCTTGAAGATATCGACAAGCTCCATCGTCAAGTGCTTTGAAATACCCTCTCGCTGTTTTTGGTAACTTGGGGAGTCAAAGACTGCGGCCACAGCTTCAGTTCGCCATGCCCGTCGTGCGTAGAGGTCTACATCGACAAGTAAAACAGTCAGCAACCTGCGCCTTGAACAACCAGCCCCAAGTGACAAATACCTCTTTTTGGCTCGGCATGCTCATTCATCGAGATATCTACTGCATCCAAGAACCGCTCAAAAGTCTGGGAAAACCCTATGAGTGTTGTCTGGAAAATATTGTCGTGGAGAAAACGCATGACCATGGCAATAGCAATGTCGACGTCGGTCTCCGGGAACTGGCTTGCATGGAATAGATCGCCATGCTTCTCTGCCAACTTGCGAAGCTTCTGTCCGTCATAGTACCGCTTCTTAGCCGCTGCCGGACTGTCTTCCGCTATTTCCGGGGCTTCGAACGCCGGCTCCAAGAATTTGATAACCCACTCGTTGACGCCGTTGACAAGGTCGTCATAGGCCTGGTATTTGTCAGTGCATAATCTCACTACTCAGTATGGAGAACTTACCCGGCCAGCCTCTTCCGGTGTGAGGTCTTTTCGGTACGGCTGAAGGCTGAAGATATGACTATGGGCTTCGTCCAGCTCCGATTCCAGGCGCTTGTTCTCTTTCCTCAGAGACTCTGTATCGTCGGACGAACCACCGTCACCCGTTGCACTGCTTTCGGACTTGGCCTTCAAAAGGGCTTCTAACTCCACGTTCGCTCGCTCGGCTTGGGCGGCCCTGTCGTTCGCGCTGCTGAGTAGCTGACGGAGGTGGTCCACTTCCTGTCGTAGGGGATTCTCCGCTTTGTTGCTGCCCTGTGTATACCCGTAGGCATGCTCGCGGGCGTCCATGTTCCTCGGGGCTGAATACTGGTGTTTGATCGCGGAACGGGGAATCTTGGAGGCCCACTGTGCTGAAGAAGGGGCCGAAGGAAAGTAACTGTACGTTGGTGGAGTAACGCGAGCGTGAGTTGGTAGAGGGGCCGCAGCTTGCTGGGTTTCGTAGATTAGTGTATTCTCACGCTTATCCAGCTGGTGGGGGAAGGAGTCCCTGGGGTTGATGGCCGTGGTTTCCTCGCCAGTGAAATCGAAGACTGGGGCGACTCTGTGAGGGTGAGGCTCCTCGTCCGCCATAAATGTTGCCATTCCCCGTGACATTTCTGCGATACCAGCGTCAATTGGGATCTTAGCTGGCGGTGCCGGGGGCTGGTCGTTTTTCTGGTCTGACAAATCTCCGCCGCTGTCGCTGTCACTGTCGCTGAAATCGATCAGTAGGACCGTTTTGTGGCCTGTGGCCGGTGCGTTCGTGCGCATGGCGAGGACCTAGCCTGTGGGCTCGCTCAAAACAAAGAGGAAGGGACAGCTCGGAGTACGGTTGGCTGATTGACCCCAAAGCTGTTTGGAATTCACGGTGACAAAGCCTTTGGTTCCAGGCAAACGCAATGGAAGATTATCAACTGAAGTCACAACAGCGTGCCCTAAGCAAAGAACATCAACCGCGGGAGTTAGGTTGAGGGCAGCATGTTGACTGCCTATCGGAGGCTTTGTTGGCCCGAGACATCCCACGGAAACCATATCTTGTGGATGCGCCAGGGTTTGGGTTGTGGGGCTTGGAGAGCGGAAGCCCTTTCCTTTATTGTCTCGAGGGGAGCAGCGGTTGACTCTGCAGCCATATTCGAAATCCACTGGGTAGTATATGCTGTGCCACATTGGGGCTGCCGCTGTCAGAGAAGCGCATTCTGGCTCTGACCGTACCTATTGCTCGGGAAAACATAGAGGCTTCCCGGAACTGCTTCCAAGCTCATCTGAGAGCAGTTGCTGTCACGGCCGACGTCGGCTCTTTCTGGGACCCAACCGGCTCGGTAGCTTATTTCGTGGGAGCGACACATCAGAACTCAAAACATGAATAAAAGGGGCCGACGGGCCCCTGCAGGTCGTTTGTGGGGCGCCGTTTGAAGCCATCAGCCTGGTGGTGCCGTGGACTGGGACAGCCTGGAAGCGTTGTATTATCCGTTTAGAAGGCTCGAGATAGATATCCACTGCTGCATTGAAGCTACAAGAAGCCATTTGTTGCCGATTTCCATCGGCCTGAAACTCCTTTATCTCCGCGCTGAGCATTGCGTCCGCAAAGGCATTCTTTCTAAGATTGCGTTTTGCAGAGAGGGAAACGGGAGCCCAACTCTGCATCGAGTACCGAGATATTTCGATACCTTGCTTGGGACGGGAAGGTGCGGCTGCGCTCCAGAAAGACTTTCCCAACATCCGTAAGGTGGGATTCCCTCCCGAGTAGTTTTAGGTATTCTGCAGCCCGATTCACCTAGCAGCCCTGGGCTTTCGCTCGCTCGTCCAACCTCGAAGCCCGGATTCTCTGACGGCTTTGTTCTCCAACCACCCCCAAGGCGCGGACCTCCCAATCAGAGACATGGAACTGGACTTCGAGAAGCTCGCCATCAGCGAGCGTAAGATCGTCGTCGGAATCGACTTCGGCACCACGTTCTCTGGCGTTGCGTGGGCGGAAACCCAGCGACACGACCGCCGCTCCGCCATTACATCATGGCCCATCTCGAAGACAACGCGCGAGGGCGAGTCCTCGGAGAAGGTTCCCACGAAGCTGCGATACAGCGAGGGAAATATTGAATGGGGATTCACCATCCCACCCACCGCTCCGCCTGGGGAAATCGTCGAGTGGTTCAAGCTGTAAGTTATCCCGCCACTCGCTGCGCATCAGGTTCTAAATTTTGTCTCACCAGTGGCCTCGACCCCTCGCTCGAGTCAACGGGGAACGGGATTGCAAATGAAGCCGCACGAGGAGGGCGCTCTGTGGACACGCTCGTTACTGACTACATGTCGGCCCTTGGCGACCATCTGATGTATACCTTGAAGGAAAAGCTTGGTGAGGGTGTCATGAAGACCACTCCCCTAGAATTTATCGTCACCGTCCCCGCCATCTGGAGCGAATTGGCCAAAGACAAAACCAGGAAGGCCTGCCAGCTAGCTAAGAGTTTGTCGGCCTTGAAGGCTACCATTCATCTGATATCGGAACCTGAAGCTGCCGCCATCTATGCGCTTCACGGACTTGACCCACACGGCCTCAAGGCCAATGACAGGTACCTATCCGTTTGATACACAGAAGGCACCTCCGCAAAGATCACTAACCGCCTATCAGCTTTGTCATCTGCGACGCCGGCGGCGGGACCGTTGACCTCATCGCATACACCATCACCAAACTGAAGCCAGTTCTGGAGGTGCAGGAGGCAACAGCCGGGTCCGGGGCTCTCTGTGGATCTACCTTCTTGAACATGAGATTTACCGCCTTCCTCAAGAAGAGGCTTGGGCATCTCGACGGTTTCGATGACGAACTTTTGGCAGAAGCGGTGGACAGGTTCGAGAAGACGGTGAGACGGAAAGCCACATCATACCCTGCTTCCGCTACTAACTATCGGGTTAGGTCAAACGGCAGTTCACTATGAATGCGCGGCCAGATGAGACTTATTCTATTCCTGTAGGGGGCCTGGAAAACAACAAGGAGCTGGGTATCAGTCGTGGACGCTACGCACTCAAGGCAAAAAAGCATCGCCGCCGTCATGATGCTTGCAATAGCTAACTTCATCACAGGCTTCAGACCTGCAAACGATTTTTGAGCCAGTAATCCAGGAAGTGATCACGCTCGTCAAGCGGCAGATCCAGGACTGCAATGTTCCCATCAGAGCCGTGCTTCTGGTAGGAGGGTTCGGGGCGTCAAACTATCTCAAGGAACGGTTACGGAACGCGGTCGACAAAAATATACAAATTCTGCAGCCGCCAAATGCCTGGCTTGCCGTAGTACAAGGCGCTGTCATGAAGGGATTGGCTCTGAGCGCACCCAATCAGCTTACAGCAGTCCGTGTACAGAACCGGAAGGCACGCAAGCACTACGGCATTGAATGGCGGGTGGCCTACAATGCAAGCGTGCACTCGAGCCTCGCAGACAAGGTAACCTGGTGTTATTTTGATGGCTGCCAGAAAGTGATGGTCATGAACTGGTTCATCCGAAGGGGTGACGCTGTGTCGGAAAACGAGCCGTTCTACACCGACTTCAACTGGAGCCAACAGGTGGCATCGGGCCGCATCCGCAAGGTCAACATGATTGTTTATTCAGATCGCACTGACAGGAAGGCACCGCTGTCAAAGGATGGGAGCGTTTTGGTGCTTTGCAACCTCGAAGCCGATCTGAGTCACATTCCGGAAAATCAGCTGCAAAGACGCCGAGGGACCGACGGACAAATGTGGTACGACATTTCGTGCAGGATCGAAGCAATTTGTAAGCCATGTCCCTCACTCATCTTGGCTGCGTAGAATCATTGCTGACGTTGCCAGACTTGTCGGCATCCACTAGGTATACGCTCATCCACAAAGGCCAGAGATACAATTCAGTCACTGCAGAGTATGTGTAATGTCTGCCAATGGAGTCCGCATAAAGCGAGGGCTTGGGGAGATGTAACTTCTTGGTCTTATACCAGCGGACTGTTTGGGCTGAAGAGGGTTGCTATATGCTTGTTATGTCTGTTTTGGAGTTATCTCTTGATTTCGTCTAGGGGTTTGTCTGCGTCCTTGTTGGTCACTAGGCAGAGTCTCCGTTGAGTTGATGTCGGTGTAGACACTTCGTTTATATGAGAGTTAAGATGGCATAGCCGCTCTCCTGACGGTTGTCGACGAGCATCGAGAAGAGAGTGTTGGTAGTCACAATTTATCTCCCTGTTCGTAGTCATGCTAGAGTTGAACGGCAGAGGATAACTTAGACCTTCAGTAGTCAGGTAGACAGCACGATAAATACAAGAGGTAGAAGCAAACTAGCCACTTTCAATAACGGGGACAGTTTTGGCAATCTTTATGAAGTTATGGGACTAAGTCTAGGCCTACTCGGCTTCGAGCATGCTGTGGCGTAAACTGCTGAAAATGGTATTACACGGGTAAATAGGTCGAGCGAATGCGAGCAAATCCCGAGCGAGAACTAAGCCGGGCCTAAGCCATGGGAACAGTATCACGTATACGAGGTACCAAAATATGAAATTTGTGTCTCCAGATTCGTCTCAAGAGACAAGCAGCTTATGGAAGAAGGGAAGGCTACCCTGTACTGGTTGCATTGTAATAGAGCTACAGACTATCGAGTAATCCAAGAGCCTCGAACCGAGATCCTTGTGCCTACGGAAGTCAGTGTGCGTTCTTCTCCCTGTTGAGCTTGAGCAACCCCTTGGTACGAAGTACACAGGAGTAAACTCACCTTGCCAACGCCCAGACAGACAGCCCTCCCCGAACCGCCCTACGCATCCGGCCCGAAAAACACCCTCGGCCAAATATTCATCGCATGCTTCGTCCCATCCTCCCCCTCCACCGGCAACCCGGCATGCACCGTCCTTGCATCCCCCGTCCCATTCGGCAGCAGATTCACCCAGAACAGCGCATTCCCCGACACAGCTTTGAACGCCAGCCCGCCGTCCTCGTGCTCCCTCCATACCCCCTCCCCTTCCTGCGCGGGTGTCCGCCGATTCTGCGGCGTGATCGCCTTCACCCGCGGGAACCACGTCTCCCCTCCCCTGGTGTGGTTGGCTTGTAGAACCACGAACAGCGTCGCAGCGCGGTTGTAGAGTCGTCTTCGGCCCGTGGAGATATCAGCGTCGTCTAGGCGCGGTTGGGAAAACCAGTCGGTGTGGAGGTCGAACTTCTGACCGGCGGTGTATCGCACCATTTGGGAGGGGCCGATTTCGTCGCGCCCTGGGGAGAGGAGGGTTCCGAGGAAGGAGGAGGCGCGGGAGAGGACGCAGAGGACTGTGGGGTCGTCGGCGGGGAGAGGCGCGGACCAGGAGGTGCGGGATTGGGGGATGGAAGAGGCGGCGGCGCCAAGGAGGGGGGAGGGTGTTAGGAGGGGAGTGCCGAGAGTGATGAGGTGGGAGGACTCAGAGGGGGAGAGGAAGGAGGTGATATAGATTAGGAGGGGGTCG
>Ga0247780_1000244_pt1 | contig 54928 bp, 53 predicted proteins | sample UWRJL079202R5_FD_179927 | JGI IMG/M metagenome (GOLD analysis project Ga0247780, IMG submission 179927) | Plant litter microbial communities from Arlington Agricultural Research Station in Wisconsin, United States - UWRJ-L079-202R-5 | ecosystem: Environmental > Terrestrial > Plant litter >...
CCGAGAGCCGGCAGCCCATGCCGATGACGGCTATTGGGGTTGTAGCGTCCTTCATTGTGGCGCCATGCCCATTTGTTTGTTGGTGATACTCGCCCATTCTCGTGTGATTAGGTGTGGTATGATGATTGTGATTTCAGTGCGAACGCAAGTACGGTGTATGTTCAGTGTTCACAGGTCCGCCTCTAATCAACTGGCAAAAGCGAAGGTCACGGTTTTCTTCTTCAAGAGACACCGATGGTTTGCGGTTGTGTAAGGTGTTCGTTGCCGGCCATGCTTTGGTGAAATAAATGCACTAACAATATCTACTTGCGAAGACCTCAGGACCTCGCCGTTGATGAACCAGGCCCTGCAATCGCCTTGGCAAGGCACACTCACCGCCTTCGACCCGTGGGCAGCTAGGCCGCATTGAGTCTGTGCCGGATCAACGGGCATGCTGTTGTTGCGACAATGGATGAGGTGAGACCGGTAGATGGGAATGTGGGTCTCGTGGTGCGCGTCCTGGGCAGAGGAGACGTCTGCGAGAAAGATTACCCCCATCCTGCGATGCGGTTCGTGGCGGTTCCGAGTAGTGGGATGCGAGTAGCCGCTACCGGCACCACAAAACGGGCTGTGTGCAGCAGCCGTGATTGTTGAGGCACGCGGTTGTCCGAGTCAATGAAACGCCTTGTTATCCGACTTAGTGGAAGTAGTGTCGATCTCTTCAGGCGATGAGGCCATACCCGGATGGTAAGTCATCCTGCAGGATCCCATGGCAAGCGCATGGCACCTTGTATACTTGGCAGGGCGGCAGGGGCGGCCTGTAAGTGGATCTGATACAAGTACAGAAATACTTGGTGGTTAAATCCACCCCCATCGTTTGCCAGCCACTCACTGGGGGCAGGCAACCCCACTATGACGGGACAGCTGCCGCTACGGGAGGATTTTCACGGAGGGCCCTGGAAATGGATACCTGTCAGCGCTGTCAGCACTAGAGCAAAAATACTCTCTGCTTTGACACACCGAGATGGAGCTGTTTTTTCTCGGCGAGCTTGAAGAGGCGGATGTTGCGGAGGTCGACTCCGCGCTCGGAGAAGCGAGGTGAGAATGGATGTTTCCTTCTTGCGCCGCTGATATTCCCAAGTCAGGCCTGGGCCCCGCCAGCACCTAATTGCCTCGCTGATACTGGCACAGGTATTCTCGTTGAGAGCTGCACTGTTGTTCCCGGCCCATAGGCAGAGCACCGAGAATGATACCCCGTCTCGACACAATGATTGAGCACGCCCCGGCTCTTCTTCTGGCCGCCGCGGCCCTCTACGTCATCTACGAGGTGAGGTCTTGGCAAAGACTGAGCCACTTCGATGGACCATGGCTGGCGAAATTATCATACGTGTGGCTGCTGAGGCGCGTTACCGATAACAAGCTTCACATATCGTTTCCAGAGCTTCACAAGAAATACGGTAGGCATCATTTGGGATGCACAAAATACGGTGGAAATGGCACTGACATCCCCCCAGGAAGCGTGGTCCGAATCGGCCCGAACGATTTGATCACCAATAATGCCGATCTCGTTCGGCGCATGTCGAGTGCGCGGGGATCGTACCTTCGCAGCTCGTGGTACAGCACGCAAGAGGTTGATACCCGAGTACACAGCGTGATCTCCGATATCAACACCAAAAGCCATGACCGATTCAAGTCGTACATGGCCCTCGGCTACTCTGGCAAAGATGTCCCGAGCCTCGAGGACGATATCGACAAGGTCATTGAGACTTTCATGAGAGTCATCAAGCGAGACCATCTCTCCACCGAAGAGGGGACCAAAATTGTCGACTTTGCCCGCCTCTGCACATTCTTCACCATCGATTCAATCTCCAAGCTCGGTTTCGGTGAGGCCATGGGATATCTGGAGCACAACGACGACCGGTACGGGTACATTGAGGCCGTCCAGAACGCTCTGCCCATCATCTCTGTCGTCTCTGTTCTTCCTCTGGCAACATCTATTCTGAGCATTCCCTTCATCAAAAACGCCTTCGCACCCACGCGCAAAGACGCAACTGGCATCGGAAGACTCTTGACACTCGCCGACCGCACGGCTGAGACCGCCCTCGCCGCCGACCCCGACTCAAGACACGACATGGTCGCATCCTGGCTCCGTCATGGCTACCCGCGTGACGCACGACGTCTCAGCGCGGATATCGTCCTCCAGCTTGTCGCAGGCGGAGACTCCACAGCAACAGTCATCAAGACCACAACCCTCTATGTCGCTACCAATCCACGTGTGCTACTCAAGTTGCGTCGCGAACTTGACTCTGCCTATGCAGAAGGCCGAATTTCGTCGCCCGTGGTCACCAATAAGGAGTCGCTCCAACTTCCTTACCTGCAGGCTGTGGTCAAGGAGGGTCTGCGTATCTTCGTCCCGGGCCATGGATTGCTGATCAAGCAAGTCCCGCCAGGGGGCGACACCATTGATGGGAAGTGGGTCCCTGGAGGCACGCGCATTGCGCACAGCCAGTGGAGCCAGCAACGCGATCCGATCTACGGGCGCGATCCGGACCGTTTCTTGCCTGAGAGGTGGCTTGAGGTTGATGCGGCGAAAAGGGGGCTTATGGAGAGGCAGCTCGATCTTGCATTTGGTGTTGGGCGGTTTGCGTGCCTGGGGAAGCCAGTTGCTTGGATGGAGATGAATAAGATTTTTATCGAGGTGTGTATTCAATTTCTACCCCTTTTTCTGGTGGATACCTGCTGACAGATTTAAAGCTCTTCCGCCGATTCGACTTTGAGATTTTGAACCCTATCGCGCCACTGGTTGCGCTCCCACATTCGGTGTTTGTGGTGAAGGATATGTTTGTGCGGATTACGGAAAGGGAGGAACGATAAGGATGAAGGGTCTGGCGAAAGAGAGGGTCCCCTTTGCCGGTGGTAGATGCCTCTTGCTGTCAAAGCAACCTATAGTATTTGTTGTTGCAGGCCATTAAAATTTTCAGAAAGACATGCCTGCATTCTGAAAAGCCCTTCGTGCAGTTTGGAAACGCCTTCCTGTGTCCTAAAAAGGCCAAGCTGCATCCTAGGAAGGCCTTCCCCCATACCTTAAAGCCTTGTCCTGATAGAATTAAGGCCTTCCACAGTTCATTTAAGGCTTGTGGTGAAAAGATCTAGACCTTATCTCCTCGCTTATTCCCAATGTGTTTTAATGCAAGTCTGTGGAGATGACATGAATAAAACAATTCCAAGCAAAGTTTTTTTTCGATTACCAAGATGCTAACAAATTTCTGTCGTACTATCCAAAATCATATCTCTGGCCCCAAAACCCCAAGGATGAAAGCTGCAAGCAGAGCAATAAGCCCGCCCGCATTCCTCAACCCCAAAACCTCAACGACCGAATAGGGCACTGTCCACATCGACCCAGCCGGCGCTCTCCCCGAAGGATACAAATACCACGGCACAACAACAAACAACACTACCTGCACCCACAGATACCCGACCGCCAGCTTCCACGCCGCCATCCGCGGCTTCTCCTTTGAATCTGCATCCTTCTTCGCCTTTCCTGAGCCAAACACCATCTTCCACAACCCCTGCACCGCATCCTCAATCAACATCGCCGCCGCAAACCCCTGAAACTGCCACACAGTCCCCATCTCCACGCCCTTCCCAGCAATAATATCATTCGCCACATGTACCGCAGCCGACAGCGTAAACGTCATAAAGACATTGCTGTACCACTCGACTAGCGACCGTTTCGGCAGACCCAAGATGTTGCGCGACACAAACAGCGACATCGAAGATAGCGGTCCCCTCAACCACTGATGCCAGAACCGGCCCCAGAAATAGCGAATCGTGTACGAGTCCTTTGTCCGTCCGAAGAAAGGCGGCCAGTCTCTCGGCTCTGACACGCCACTGCCTACAGCAACGAGCGCCATGGCGCGGTAGATGAAATCCATGATTATGCGCCCGATGAAGAAGGATCCCGCTACGCTGGTCATCAGACGAGTGAGATTCTGCTCCCGTGTTGCGGTGAAGGGGTTGAGGTATTCCTGGTTGTTTCCATACGCAGCGAGGGTCTCCTCGGGGGTTTGCGACGCCATGACGGTGTCGATGAGGTCGAGGACTAGGTATTGCCATGCGAAGATGACTGCCGTGCGGAAAAGGAAGGAGATGCGTCCTGGGGATGCGCGGTTGCGGAAGTACGGGGGGAAGGCCGGGACGTTCCCGATTTGGAATTTGGAACGGATGCTGCGCGTGCTGAAGCACAGGCGCAGCGCGGTGAGGAAGGCATTCGCGTTGGTGTTGCCCTGGACAAGGTCGGCGCGGTCGGCTTTCTTGAGGATGACAAGGTCGATGTGGTGAAGGCAGTAGATGATGTTGGTGGCGGCGCAGGTGCCGTTCCAGAGGCCGCTGGTGCTGAGGCTTGGGCAGGACCAGTAGTGCCAGTACCCGAGCCCGCCGATGAGAGCAAGGGTGATGAACCGCAGCGGTGAGGTCTTGGACGTGTAGGCCAGCGTGGAGGCCACAATGACCATCTGCGCGCCGCCTATCAGCAACGGCGCGGGATTGAACTTGTCCATTGTGTCAGAGGTCCTCGAGAGGGTTGTATTGCCAGAGTCTGGCCCGCGATAAGAACCGGGCAGATGCTAGACAAGGAATGGGTCGGCAGGCGTCTTGTGCTCCGAGTGTGTTGCAAATAACAACAAAACAAAAATGCCGTGTTTTTCTATGACGAGCACCCGATGTCGGCCGCAGTGAGAGCTCCAGTATGCCGAGCGCTGCAGCCTGGCATAAGCCATTCCGTGGTTACCGAGAGGGAGGGGACCACCACAGACAACCGAAGAGCTCCAAGCTTGCTGGCGGTGTAGCTATAGTAGCAATGAAAGAGGGTGCCGCTAGCTGCGCGATTTGCATCCTGGGGAACGGGCTCGAGAGGGGTTCGCATCCTTAGGAATGGAGATGGAGGATTTCGGAGAAGTCACCTAACAAGGCCTGACCCCCGCCGATCCCCACTTAAAGAAGGGGCACGCACGGAAAGAACTGCCGAGACTTGGTTCGCATCATCCTTCGGGTTACAATCCTCCCTCGGGTGGCTGAGCATTGTTCTGGCTTATCTACGTTCAATTGACACGAGTTGTGGTATTCCCGCGTTGTTTTCTTAAATTGTGTGATGCCCACTTATTCGCTATGTACTATCCCGAACCGAGCCGGAGGGCACGGAGGCCACCCGGCGCTCCGGGCCCCACAAGGCGGAGCGCCGCCCCTGAACACCACGGCCCGGAACTCAACGTCGACATCCCAGAACAATGCGATACGCACATATTTACAAATAGCCAGCACAATTACAAAACTGTTTTAGCCCATTACGAATCCCGTTACCAGCTGCAGGTTCTTCTCTCCTGGCAAAAGCGAACCGCCAGGGTGCCTGCTGTTTTTTGTTTTCCAGTATCCAACTTGAATCTTACTGGTACCCAAATAAAGAAGAGATATGAGAAATTACGGCATGCACGCTTAAAAGACCTTTTCCCAGCGCAGAAACCAGCTCAAAATAAAGCTCAGCGCAGCCGACGCCAAGATAAACGCAAATGTGCTATCTGAAGCCGTGATGATAGCCTTCAGAGCAGCTGCTTGCGTCTCTTCGGACAGAGAGTCAAAAAAGTGACCGCCGCCTCCTGTTAGGGAGCTGGAGATCTCTTCTGCAGTAGCATCAGGCATTGCGCGGCCCAGGTCGCGCGTGGCAATGTTGACAAAAATGGCGCCCGAAAGGCCCAAAGCCAGAACTACACCTACGCTTTGTACTAATTGCGAAGTTCAGGTTAGCTCGTGTTTACTGCGGTTTCGGTTTTAGAAAGGAGTTGGAACTTACGGGCAGCGATGAAGGTGATAGCTGTAAAGACCTTCTCCTTTCCTACGTGGATCTGCGCCACCACCATGCATGCCTGGTAATAGGAGCCAATGCCGGCACCGAGCAGAATCGTGTAGCCATGGATGGCAGCTTTTGACGTATTCTCGTTGATGGTATACATCAACGCAGCGGCAACTGTTGAGACAGCAGTTCCGACCAAGAACCACGGCTTGTAGTACTTCGTCTTCGGCATCAACGCTCCGTTGACCATAATAAAGCCCACTCCGAGACAGACCAGCGGCAGCAGACGAATAGCTGCTTGGACAGGAGTGTCTGAGTTGACAAACTGGAACAGAGGCGGTAGGTAGAAGATTGCAGTAAAGATTTCACCTCCGCCGAGCGCTGTATCACGGGTGAAATTAGTTACGAGGTCGAAAGATCTACGAACTGGCGCCATGTACTTACCAACCAAAATTCCCAGTAGTATTAACGTGCGGCTCTTAAAGAGCTCCATGGGAAATATCCGATGGTCGACCGTCGTCCAGATGTTGCGGCTCTGGGTGAAGAAAAAGACGACGAAGAGAACGAAAGCGAGTATAAACATGGCGATGATCCTTCGATCACCCCAGGGATATAGCACGCCGCCAAAGCTGAGCGCCATAGTCCCGGCTGCAAAACCACCGCAAGAGAGGACAGTGCCCAGCCAGTCCACCGTCTTCACCTTTTGCAAGAAGGTGAGGTTCTCATTGCGGTCAAAGTTTGGGATAAAGAATATCATCACCGGGAGAAAAGGGGCTGATGGTAAATGACCATTAGCTATTCCTCTTTCAAGGTTATTCCGGGGAGGGAGAATGTCTCAGGCGTAGTTGCTCGCCCCTGGGACATCCAGGGCAGCAAAAAAAGACCAAAATGGGTGTTTAAAGACGGTGATTTGACATACCCGCGATTGGAATGTTCACCCAGAAGCCAGCCCTCCAAGTCACACTCGACTGAGCAAAGCCGCCCCCAATCAATGGCCCGAGAATCATGCCAAAAGCCCAAGGCAGCCCGTTGAGGGCCATGTAGAAGGGGCGCTCCTGCTCTGTGGTGGTGAGGGAGAAGATGGTGATGCCGCCCAGGAAGAGCCCAGTGCCGCCGAGGCCGGCGATGGCTCTCCCGATGATGAAGACGTCCATCGACGGCGCGGCGGCGCATACTGCCGAGCCGATCTCAAAGAGTGCGACGGAGACGAGGAAAGTCCACTTGATGTTGAAGGTGCGGAAGAACTGGCCGAAGGGAAGGATGGCAGCCGTACCCGTCAGCGTGTACGCCAGCGAGCACCATGGCAGGAGTTCTGCGTGCCCAAAATCGCGCACAATGACGGGAGCAACATCGGCGAGAATGCTGTTGTCGAGCGAGTACAGCAGCGTGCAGCAAAGAACACAAAGCACCAGCGCCCACCACCGTGCGCCGGTGTCGTGTTCTTGCCACGCAGTGGAGGGCTCGTCCAAATCCGAAACATCGCCGGCGCGGTTCTCTTCGTCTTTGGAGGGACTGCCGGGGGAGGACCCACCCGGGGGGCTTGCGGACCGGGGCGCGTCTACCGCTAATGCTGCTGCGCCGGGGCCTTTCTCGTCAGCCGACAACATGGTGGCGCTTTTCTCAGCCGACATGGTGAATTCGCTTCGCGGGAGCGGTTGGTTGCCTTAGTCGCCTTAGTCCGATCCAAGAAAAAAAGACCAGCCGGATTTTGGATCGAAAGAGTCGGAGGAAACTTGGAGTCATGCAGACGGGGAAGGGCTGTTAGCTGCTTCCTTCGCGATACAAGGACGCCTGGGGTCCGCTTACACCCCTCTCGGACTCTTGCGTTCTACGCTTAGCCCAATCTTGCCATGCGATGGCGGGTAATATCCCCTGCAGGAAGGAACGGCGCGTCTCCACTCCGCAACGCCACCCGCAGCCACCCGCAGCCACCCGCACTTAGCGGAAACCTCAATGCAACGACTGTACAAGGAACTCTACGACTCTATGATGATCTATCACCGCTCCAACCTCGTAGTACGCGGTACTGATAAGCAGAGATCCCCGAGCCAATTGAAGCCGTTTGGGCGAATGTGACATAAGCTGATGGGCCAAGTGTCTTGGTCTTTGACTCAGTTCCGCGGTGATGAACTGCCGTCCAAGGTCACTTTGGGCTCCACCGAAGTGCCTCCAGCCAAGGGCGCTAACACGACGGCAGGAGAGCTAGTGCTGACAGGATTGTGGGTTTTACTTTGCAGCAGTTTGAGGATCTACGAGGGCTTCGTGAGATACGTCCCTAATGGGAAGCATCCTTGGGCATCATGTCTTTTCCAGTGAATAGAAATGCGAGTTGGTAAATATTTCGTCGGCAGTTCACTTCGATACGCTCTTTGAACACGTCTACCTCTAATATTCTCGGCTCAAGTTCGGACACGATGGCCAAATTGAGACTGCTCTGTCTGCACGGGGCTGGCTGCAACGAGAAGGTCAGTAATGTCAAGGACCCACACAATGCAGCGAAATGCCAATTGACAGTCGCCTGCAGATCCTGAGAAGCCAGCTGGCACCCCTGGCGCGCGCATTTGCCTCTGAAGGCGGTGTCGACTTTCACTGCGTCAACGCACCAAATGAAGTGGACGAGGCACCTGGTGTTGCTGCGTACTACGGCGGGCCGTATCTTGGCTGGCTCGAGTTCCCAAAAGATCATGGGTCCAACACAGGCCAGGCGCTCCCAAAGGCCGTCCTCGACTCGGCGATGGAGTACATCGACGAGATCGTCGAAGAAGACGGCCCCTTCCATGGCATTCTTGGATTTTCCCAGGGGGCGACCATGGCATTTTGTTACCTTCATCATCGATTGAGGACGCGCCCGTTTGATCCCCCTTTTGTCCCTTTTGCTTGTGCCATTTTCATCTCAGCCAGCGGCACCGCCAAAGACCACAGCACGCTTGTCGAGTACATTTCCTCTACGGGCCGCAGCATCACGATTCCAACACTTCATGTGTATGGCAAAGAAGATGTCGATTCTGAGGCGGCGATGAGCATGTACCAACACTGCAAGCAGGCGGGGGATTCTGAGTTTCTTCTCCACCAGCACGGGCACCCCATTCCCACCGATTCGGATTCAGTCAAGCAGATCGTAAAGGCCATCAAGGCGGTGGAGAAAAAGTGTGCTACAACAGTATTCTAGCAGCCCCAAATTTAAACTTTTACCGCCTTCAACACAAGCTTCTTCCCCCTTGGCGCAGCAGCAAATCGGTCCTCAATCTCCATGTCTGCGGCAGTCATCTCCTTGCCCAGTCGTAATTCCACACCCTGTCGCACCAAAGCGTTGATAACCAAGAACAGCTCCTCCCACGCCAAGTTGAGCCCGATGCACGCCCGCTTGCCAAAGCTAAAGACCGTAAACGCGCCGATCATATCCTCTGTCGGATCAAGCCACCGCTCCGGGATCCAGCTATCCGGATCCGGGAATGCAATCGGGTCCCTTTGATGAACAAAGTGCTGCATGCCGACCACTGTTCCGGGTGGAATATCATACTCCCCAACCTTTAGCGGCTCCGGCAACACCCGCGGCAGCGTGGACACAATCGACGGATACAGTCTTAGCGTCTCTGTCACAACAGCCTTGACATAGGCATTATTTCTCAACGCCGCAATATTCTCCGTGTCAGGAATCGCCTGGACCTCCTCCCGCATGCGCTTCTGCACCTTTGCATTCTCCGGCCGCGCGAGCTCATACAGCAGGTAGGTCAGCGTCGTAGACAGCGTCCCGCTCCCGCCGACCATGACGCCCATGGCCTCAGCGACGAGCTCTGTCTCAGACAATTTCCGCCCAAAGAACTCATCCACCCCGTGAGCCACAGGGGTGAGCAGGAAGTTGGTGATGTCCTCTTCCTCAGACGATTTGAGCAACCCATCGACCATGTCGCGCGTCATGTCGGTCCAGACATCCAGCTTACGGCACCCCTCGCCGACAGGACCTGGGATGTGATGCGCGATTCCACTGGATCGAAGCCACGGGGCGAGTTTGTCGACGGCGAAGGCGAACAGGCACCCGTTCATGGCGTCGAGGAGGGTCTGCAGGTCGGAGGTCTCGGAGGGGCCGAAGTCCTTGTTGAAGGTGAGCTTGCATATCACGCGGAAGCTGTACAGCGCGCAGGGGTTGAAGGCGTCGGTTTCTCCGGTGGGGGAGGCGGAGGTGGCTTGGACGAGGTCGAGGATGAGTTGGTCGGCGAAGCCGCGGATGATCGGGTTCAGGGCGTTGATGTTGCGGAGGGAGTAGCCCGGGTTGCTTGATTTTCTACGTGCGGCGTGTTGATCGGGATTTCTGGGGGTTTGTCAGTGTTGGGTTTGATTTCAGGGGCGGAGATGTCGTACGTCATCTGGAAGAGACTGCCCTTGCCGAGGATGAAGGGACTGTAGAAGTCAACCTCCTTCAAGGCGAGGGGGTTGTTGTACAGCGATCTGTATTGCTTCCAGTCTGAGATGGAAATCTCGTTGGGCCCGACTCTTACGACAGGCCCATATTGTTTGTGCAGATCAAGCAACCGCTGTGTTGGTGTCAGGCACTACCCTCAGTGAAGGTTATTGAGAGACTTACATGGACTCGCCGCCCCTGAATGACCGCCTTCAACATGTCGAAGTCTGTGAACCTCGTCCATGATGGGCCTTTGATATTTTTCAATTGGCTGTAGGTGAAGGCGCGGATATATGAAAAGATAATACGAAATAAAAAGAACACAACCACCAAGCCCAGTGCTGTGCCGCGGGTGAGGTGGATTGGAATAGCTTCACGAAGTGCGCTGAGAGCCATTTTGTCAGGCCGTGGCGAATGCAAATTCGGCAGCAGTGGGTGTGTTTGGGGGGCGGCAAAATGAGTGCTTGGACTAGATACAGCTTATTATACTGGATGCACCCACCAAGCGAGAATACCCGGGGCAATTGGCACAAATCTCTGCAAGATGATCCCCTTGGCCTTACACCGACTTCTTCTCCGACCAGTTATTGTTCACCGTGGTCAGGGTCTCGCCCAGAATGACCGCTCTGAACTTTGATCGGTCCATGAAATGTTCCTCATCATCGGCCAGAATCTTTGCATTCTTCTCGTCCATCAACACGGCCATGAAGGCCTGAAAATGCGCTGCGCTGGCGTAAGTCAGCACCGTGCAGACATCCCACCCGAAGTCCGACGGCTGGCCCTGCACGACCATCGGCACGTATTCGCCCGCCGATGCTGATCCCGCCAAGAGCTTCGCTGCTGTCTTGACCCGTTCGTCCCCGCCGGCGCTGTTGTCGGCACTTGTGGGGACAGGATCAGCATCCGTGTTTGGAGCTGCTGCTGCTGCCTGGGGCACGTAGCCGACGTAATGGCGTGAATGTAACGTGGGGAAGAGGTCGCCCGAGATGCGCTGGATGACCGGCACATGCTTTGTCTCGTAATATTCCTTGAACTGCTCCGGCGTGGTACCCTCCTTGCGATAGATCTGCATGAGAACGCTGTAAGACATGATGCCGTTTGTGGTGGGTCGAGAGTGGAGATAAGGCAAGGCGGAATGTGCTCAAACGGAACGGGGTATTGGCGGGCTGGGAAGGAGATATGAGGTGGTTTGGTCTGTTCGTGGCTCGTCATGTCGTTTCGCATTGGAACACACCGTAACCATATATCTGCAGCGAGTCGCTCTAGGTGGGGTGGGGGCGTATCCATAACGCGAAGGAGCAATACCACCTTACCCCAAGTGCGGTTGAGGAGAGCGTTGTGGCAGAAAGGGTCGTTGCCATTGGTGAGTTTATCGTCCCACGCTGGCGTGCCGCTGAACGCGTGGTTTGACAGGTTGGCTCGTAAAAATGGAGCGGATACACGTACATTCAAAGTCCGGGCCGGATCCATCCAATCTATTTACCAGGTACACGAAGAAAGGGAACGCCTTTCGCTGTGACGCTTCCCGCTGTGAGGCTAAACATGTCGGCTCAAGTTGCCATTTTTGATCATGTGATAACGTGTTGATTGATCTCTTTGAGCAACATTGAATTTACGCCCGCGTCAAGGCAACCTTAACACCGTTCAGTGACGCACAGGTCAGAGTGATGGCCTCTCTCAATGGCTCCGGATCCCGGCTCTCTAGGACTCTGAACTCTTGAACCATGCGCACAATGACATAACCTGCCTCAGTGAGGGCATACTGCTGGCCTAGGCAAATACGGGGCCCGCCGCTAAACGGGATGTACTCCCATCCAGGACGTAGTTTGTCCCACCGCTCCGGGTTAAACTCACGTGCGTCGGAGCCAAAGAGGTCTTTGCGTCGGTGCATGCCGTGGAAGACGGGCATGACGACCGTCCCCTTCTTGACGAAGAGAGGGGATTTGCCATCACGACCACCGCCGACTGGGAGGACTGTATCCTTGTTGGCCTCACGTGCAAGACCCGGGACAGGTGGATGCAGTCGAAGTGCTATCAGGCATTCCAGTTAGCTGGTGATACCCACTTGGTTTGGGGGAAAAGTAAACTCACACTCCTTGATGCAATACTGCAAATATTTCATATCCTTGAGCTTCTCAAAGCTTGGCCGTCCCCCTTCCAGCGCCTCTACCTCGGCCCGTAGTTTAGCCCACACATCAGGCCGCTTCGCCAGAACATGGAACAAATTGCTCAGCATACTGGCAGTGGTGTCTCGCCCTGCGACGAGAAGGTTCATCAACTCGTCGCGCAAGCGGATGGGGTCTGTAGTCTCCTTGGCTAATTCGTGGAGGAAGGTGTACTTTTCGGATTCGGTGTTGGCGCTGGCATCCGCACCGCTGGCAGTCTTCCTGTCTAGCTCCTGGCGGTAACGCACCGCTTGGTCGACATATGGCTTAATGAACTCGCGACACAGAGCGACGGCTGCCTTGTCCTCCTTAGCCTGTGGCATGATCTTTCCCAGAGGCCCGTACAGAAAGCGTGCGTTGCAATACTCCTGCGCCTTGTCAAATGCGTGGGCGAAGGAATTTCCAGATGGCCTCCCCGGCTCCGCAGAGGCAGTACCCGTAGTTTGTTGGTGTTGTTCCCGAAGCGAGTTCACGGACTGGCCAAACAACAGATCCGTTGCGCTGTCCATCATCAACTGGAAGAACAGCGGTTGGAGGTCCACCTCCTGACCATCAGCGGGAATGAGCCGGAACAAGTCGTTCGTGTGGCTCTCGAGCCGATCGAGGTCGGAGATCTGGCTGCGCACAAAGTTGGGCCGGATCATGACGCGCGATCGCGCCCAATGTTCCCCCTCTGTCGTAAAAATGCCGTGCCCCAGCAGAGGCTCCAGCACGCGGTTGCGCTCGCCCGTGCTCCAGTCCTCAAACTTTGTCGCAAAGATGGCTTTCATGTTCTCAGGCTCCGCGGTCGACACCATGCCGATCCCGAGGACATAGAAGACGTAAGTTGGCCCAAGCTGGTCGTATAGCCGTGATTCCCGCAACAGGAACTCGCCCTTGTTCTTGGCCGCGAAGGCATCGCGGATGTAGTCGGTTCCGAGTATGGGATCTTTGTGAGGGTAAGTTCCTTGAATAGGCTTGCAGCCGTTCTGGCGGATGATATCCTGGCGCGCAAAGTACAGCGCGATCCATCGGTAGGCCGTGAGGCACGCGTAGATGCCGACAATGCCGAGGCCAGCTTGGGAGACGAGACCGTATGTCATGGCGCTGTTCAATTGCCTGCGCAGCTACCAGTTCTTCTGGCACCTACTGGAACATCAATTGAGTTAATAGGTACAATTGCTGGCGGTGCAAAAACATCGGAGTATCCAAGAACCAGAATGAGTGGTTGGGGATTGCAGTTGACCCTGAGAACCTGACGCGAAGCTGTAAATGGAGAAATTTCGCGACGGAGCTACTGCGGCTTACCTTGCCTCTCTGCTGCTTCTTACACCGGGTTTCCATTCTTCACAGGTCCCCCTCGCAGGTGGTCATCGAAGCGGAGACGGAGAACTTGGCGGGGAACATTGGAAGTTGGCCTTGACAAGCGGGGTACATCTTGGTTGGTTTCGCCGACCCGTGCCTAAAATCCTGGAGGATGGAGAAGCCCAGAAGTCTTCTAGAGTATCCACGATTTGGAGTCCTATCGCGAAAGCCAGCAGGGGTGCCATAACACCCCAGCCCGTGCTATGCGCACCCCTGGCGTCCATGTCTGGCAAATTGTGCGCCACCCTCTTGACTTGCTGATGTGGAGGACAAGGGTGGGGGGTGCGGCTCGCCTGCCCTATCCGAGGACAGGGGTTCATTGCCAGGGTGATTAGCGGCCCACATATGTCAAAAACACCACTTTTCAAGGGTTGTTTAACGTTGAAGCTGGCCATGTACTCGCGGATAGTCCGCGATACTAGACAGTTTCTGTCTGCCTATCTTGTCAGAGTTGCATTCTCTTGAGAGGATCCGTAGGACCCGGGCTGAGGCTTACAGATACCCACCCGCGTCCAAAGATACCGTCCGAGCCTAGAGGGAAATAATGATACCTCCGGTCGAACGGTGGGCCCGCTCGGATTGGACTGGGAGTGGATCCGCCTACGTGCGAGGTACCTCTGGCTGATATGGCGTATTCGGCCACCCTTACTCTGAGACGGCAGGTGCGATACTCACCTCCCGACGGCCGTGAGGTGATATGGTTGACAGGAGCAAATCGTCCAATTGCCTTACCATTTACAGGGCTCATACAAGAGCTGTGTCGGTTGTGCAAGCAGCGAGGCCCTCCCAGCACTGACAATTGCATTTTCTGCTATCACCAAGTATCACATCGCAATGTCTCCATCACCAAATGAATCCACAGGTATGCGGCGCCCCAGTAGTTTTGATCTAGAACAGATGCTGACGGGTCATTCAGAGGCGTCTCCCCTGTATTCCCCGATTGCCATTTGCGGCATGGGGATGCGACTGCCGGGAGATATTTCCAACGCCGATGCGCTGTGGGAGTTTCTCGTCAGCGGCGGCGATGCACGCACAGAAGTGCCCGCAGACAGGTGGAATGGCGAGAGCTTCCAGACCAAGGCGACCAACTCCGGGACGACCATGAGTCGGCACGGCTACTTCCTCGCAAACCGTGACCTGGCGCTTTTTGATAAAGACGCATTCCCGTCACTGAGCCGAAAGGAGGCCGAGCAGCTGGACCCGCAGCAGCGCGTGCTGATGGAAGTCGTGCACGAGTGTTTTGAGAGCGCCGGAGAGACGCAGTGGCAGGGCAAGAACATTGGCTGTTTTGTCGGCAGTTTCTCCGACGACTACCTCGACTTGCAGGCCAAGGATCCTCTCTACACAGGCTTCTACAAGCTCACCGGTGCCCTGGACTTTGCGGTGGCGAATCGCATATCCTACCAATACGATCTTCGAGGCCCCAGTGTGACGGTCCGAACGGCGTGTTCGGCGTCCCTGACTGCCCTGCACCAAGCATGCAGCGCATTACAACGGCGGGAGATTGACGCTGCCTTGGTCTGTGGTGTGAATCTGATGACAAGTCCTACTGCGTCGATCGCCCTCAATGAGCAGGGCGTTTTGTCACCCGACGGTTCGTGCAGGACCTTTGATGCATCGGCCAATGGCTACGCTAGAGGCGAAGCCATCACCGCCATTCTTATCAAACGGTTCGACGATGCAGAACAACAAAACACACCTATTCGCGCCGTGATACGAGCCACGGCTGTCAATTATGACGGAAAGGGGTCGAGTCTCGGAGCGCCAAATCCAATCGCCCACGAGGCGCTTATCCGCCAAGCATACAAGATTGCCGGGATAGACGACTTCTCAAAAACCGCGTTTGTCGAATGCCACGGGACCGGTACCCAGACAGGAGATCCGCTTGAACTGTTGGCAGTCGGCAATGTTTTTGGCGAAGGACCTGATGGTAGCATCTTTTGTGGATCTGTCAAGCCGAACTTGGGGCACTCGGAAGGGGCAAGCGGCATCACAAGTCTCATCAAGGCGGTTCTGGCTCTAGAGCACAGGACAATACCGCCAAACATCAAGTTCACAAACCCGAATCCTGCCATTAATTTCAGGGGAGGGCGTCTGAGAATTCCCACCTCCCCCGTCCCGTGGCCCGAACAATGTGAAGCACGCATCAGCGTAAATAGCTTCGGATTCGGCGGCAGTAATGCGCACGCGATCGTCGACTCAGTCGAGTCATTTCGTCACAACACTGGCAGCTATGTACATGCTAATGCGCAGGCCGACGGGCATCCCAACGGTGCTACCAATGGCTTGTCGACTGAATTATCATCTACTCTGGCTAACGGCCATGCTCACACCAACGGAGTGACTAATGGTCATACCAATGGCCACACTAACGCTGTGACAAACGGTCATTCAAACGGTCATCCGAACGGTCATGTCAACAGAGACACCAATGGGCTGATCAACGGCTCTGAGTCTGTCTCGAGCAGAGACTCGTGGGAGCCGGTTGACCCACCAATTATCCCATCTACTTCACCTCAATTGCTCGTCTTTTCCGCAAGCCACGAAGCCTCCCTTGACCGCTCCGTCGCACAATATGAAGACTACCTCGCCCATAATGCTTCCCCCGCGAATATTGCCAATCTCGCCTACACGCTGGGGGCACGGAGGGAGCACATGGCACATCGAGCATACTACGTCACCGGACACGATGGGAAGCCTGTGCTGCCTGTCTCACGACCAGTCAAGGTTGGAAAGACGGTACCAGAACTTTCCTTTGTCTTCACAGGCCAAGGTGCTCAATGGCCGCGGATGGGTGCCCAACTGTTAGCCGACTTCCCCGTTGTGCAAGAGTCATTTGCGAAAATGGAGCATGCTCTTGCCACACTTGCGGACCCTTGCCCCTTCAATCTGCGCGAAGAGATTCTGAAGCCAGAGGCAGAGAGCCAGATTCAAAACGCCATATACTCGCAGCCCCTGTGCACGGCGCTGCAGTGTGCTCTTGTGGATCTGCTACACTCGGTGGGAATTCGAGCTACGGCGGTTGTGGGCCATTCCAGCGGAGAGATTGCAGCTGCGTACGCGTCTGGTGCACTGAGCCTCGGCGACGCCATCACTGTTGCGTACAACCGTGGCATATGCTCGTCGGCCATCAAGAGGTCGGGTGCGATGGGAGCCGTCGGACTTGGTAGGAGGGAGATTGAACCCCTTTTGCGCCCAGGGGTTGTTATCGGCTGTGAGAACAGCCCCGAGAGTGTGACAATCTCTGGAGACAGCGACGCCGTTGACGCTGTGTTGGCCGATGTTAAGATTTCACGACCAGAGGTGCTTGCTAGGCGGCTGCGTGTCGACAAGGCGTATCATTCACGTAAGTTTGAAGCCAAAATCAAAACAAATTCCGAGACTAACATGAGAAAAAAACAGACCACGTCGGTGACGTTGCAGAAGAGTACTGGAACGCCATCAGCGGAATCGCGCCCAGCGACCCCGTGATTCCCTTTTTCTCATCACTCTACGCAAAACAAATCCGTGACGGTAGCATCCTAAACCATAACTACTGGCGACTGAACGGTGAAAATGCAGTTCTCTTCTACCCGGCAGTAGCTGCGCTTGTGAAGGCCAACGACCGACCCAAGATGTTCCTAGAGATTGGACCGCACGGAGCCCTGGCAGGACCATTGCGGCAAATCATGAAGACACTGGAGACTACATACCAGTACGTGTATGTGTCAACCTCACAGCGCAACTCGCACGCAACACACAGCTTCTTGGATGGTCTGGGCAACATGTATCTCCGGGGCATCGCCCCCGACTTCGCACCGCTGCACGACGGCAAGCACATGTACCCGAAGGTGCTGACAAATCTCCCAACCTACCCATGGAATTACTCTGCCACCGACAGATTTTGGACGGAACCCCGCCTCAGCAAGGAATGGCGGCTTCAAAAGTACGCACGGCACGATCTTCTCGGCGCTCGGGTAACCGCCACAAGCGAGCTTGAGCCCACGTGGCGGAATCTGCTTTCGACAGACAGGGTCCCTTGGGTTCGCGACCACGTCGTACAGGGCAACATCGTTCTCCCTTTTGTCGGATTCGTGTCTATGGCGGCCGCAGCCGTACAGCAGGTTACTGATATGGGGGCAATAAAGGGCAAGAGCGCGGTCTCTCTCCGTCACGTCGTTGTGCGACAGGCGTTAATCATGTACGAGGGGAAAGACGTTGAGCTTTCCACGACACTGCGGCGCTCAAGATTGACGGACACGCTGAACTCCGGGTGGTGGGAGTTTAGCGTCTCTTCCTACTCGCAGGACAGCAGCACCTGGATTCCGCATTGTGCCGGCGAAGTCCAAGTTTCGACTGTGACTATATCAACGGCAGCAACGAGACACAAGCAACTGCCACGTTCGGTAGATCCTGACTATTGGTACAAGATTATGGGACGCGCTGGACTTAGCTATGGCCCTGAATTCAGAGGCCTCGCCAACATCACAACCGACCCGACGAGCAATCGCGCCAGCTGCTCCATCTCTCAACCTGATAGGCGCGGGCAGCACATGACAAAGTACAGGATCCACCCCTGCGAGATGGACATATGTCTGCAGTCTGTATTTCTCGCCATGACTAGGGGACTCGGCCGACGATTTGACCGCGCCCTGGTTCCCGTGACAATTGACGAGATCACTCTCGGTGAGCAGACATCAACACTGCACACCGAGACGAGTGCCCAGGTCGAAGCTGGCCGTGGAGATGTCGTGGCAAGCATCACGGGCTACGATGATCAAGGATCCGTAGTACTTCAGATCAAGGGCCTTCGAGCATCCGCTCTCCATGCCGTGGAGAAGAAAAAAGAGTCTCGCGTTGGGGCTCGTGTGCGGTGGATGCCTGACATCCGATTCATGGACCTGGCAAAGCTGGTTCGTCCACTACCTGACCGTCGTGACCAGATGATCCAACTGGAGACACTGAGTTTGCTCTACATTGCCCAGCATGTGGCTGGCTTTGAACCGGCCCTAGACCCAGCCGGATACCTTGGGAAGCACTTCCAGTGGCTCCTGAAGCGATACGACGACATCAAGAATGGCCGCAGCGAGGTTGTGCCAAACTGTCAGGAAATTCTCGACCTGAGCGAAAATGACCGCCGGGAGACCATCCAGGGCCTGGAAGAAACATTGGCCAAAACAGAAGTTGCACATCCTGCCGCAGCTATTACGAAGGCATTTCAGATGCTGCCTGATGTGCTTGAAGGCAAGGTTGGAGCAGTGGAGGGTCTCTTCCAAGACGACACGCTGGCTAACGTGTACCGCTTCATGGACTTTGGTTACTGCCAGGACTTCTTCAAGTGCCTCGCACACGCCAAACCGACGATGCGCATCCTGGAGATTGGGGGAGGTACCGGAGGCGCCACGAGAAAGGTGCTGGCCAACCTGTTCTCGTCCAGTGGCGAGCAGATGTACAGCTCGTACACATTTACCGACATCTCTGCAGGCTTCTTTGGTACGGCCAAGGAAACACTGCGGTTCCCGGGCTTCACATACCAGGTCTTGGATATATCCGAGGACCCTATTGCCCAGGGGTTTGGCGAGCAGGAATTCGATCTCATCATCGCGGCTAATGTCTTGCATGCGACTCCCAGCCTGAACACAACATTGTCAAATGTCAGGAAGCTCCTGAAGCCTGATGGCCACTTATTCCTGCAGGAAGTAAGCCTCCAGTCGACCTGGATTAGCTCTATTTTTGGCCTTCTGGAGGGATGGTGGCTGGGAGAAAAGGACGGCCGAGTCGACGAGCCGTATATCAGTGCCGACAGGTGGAATCAAGAACTGCAACAGGCTGGGTTCGACGGTACGGATCTTGCGGCCTATGACCACGAAACGCCGTATCAGGTCAACGTATGCATTGTGTCTAGGCCATCACCGCCAGTTGGTGCCGCCCAGCCCTCGAAGAACGTCACGCTGCTGATCCATGACGTTGGCTCCGCACTGTACGCGGCTGCTGCTGAGGTATTTGCAAACCAAGGGTACACTATTCAGGCTTGCCAATTTGGCGAGCAACAACAGGCGTCAAATGATGTGGTCGTGTCGCTTCTCGATCTAGAGAAGTCCGTTTTCCACGACATGTCACCAGAGCGGCTCCAAATCTTGCAGTCTTTCTTCCGGCAGTGCAAATCGACTCAGGTCATCTGGGCGACACGGAGTTCGCAGGTTGAATGCCAGGATCCGTACCACGCTATGACTATCGGCGCTATCCGCACACTACGAGGGGAGTTGGGTCTCCCTATCACGTCAATCGAATTAAAGAACACTACCCCTGAAGCCCTCCAGTCTCTCCTCCAGGTTCTTGAGGTACAACAACAGCACGCTGTCGCTGGTGACGGCACTTCGTTTGCGCTGGATGCCGACTATGAGTACAGCTACTCCAAAGGGATGGTGATGATTCCAAGAATAATGCCATTTTCTATTGCCGACCAGCTCCTCGATGCCGACTCATCCCCGGAACATGATGTGCCACTTGAGCAGAAAATCAAGCTTCAGGCCATTAGCGGAGGTGGAATCGACAGTCTGAGCTGGGTGGCCACACCAGCGGACGAGCCGTGCGGGGATCTCGACGTGGAGGTTGACGTAAAGTGTGTCGGTCTCAATTTCAAAGACATGCTCATCGCTATGTCTCTCGTGCGAGATGTCAAGTCTGAACTGGGACTAGATGGCGCAGGAATCGTCTGCAACGTTGGACCTGGAGTGACTAGCGTCAAGACCGGAGACAGGGTCATGTTCTACGCGGGCGGTGCCTTCGCCAATCGCATCACAATCAACCATCATCTCTGCGTCCTCATCCCGGAGCGACTATCCTTTGAGGAGGCAGCAACCATGCCGTGTGTTTTCGCAACAGCCATTTATTCCATCCTCGAACTCGGAGGCCTACAGAGAGGCCAAACCGTCTTGATTCACTCTGCTTGCGGAGCCGTCGGCCTCGCCGCCCTCCAGCTATGCCAGATGGCCGGTGCGGTTATCTACGCCACGGTCGGTACACCCGAAAAGGTTCAACATCTACAAGACAAGTTTGCGATTCCGCGAGACATGATCTTCAGTTCGCGCGATGCCGCCTTTGCCAACAACATCATGAGCGCCACAGGCGGTAGAGGCGTTGATCTCGTCCTCAACTCCCTCTCCGGTGAGCTCCTACACGCGTCGTGGCAATGCGTAGCCAAGTTTGGGCGCATGGTCGAGATTGGAAAGCGGGACTTCCAAGGACACGCGAAGTTGCAGATGAGCCTGTTTGAGAGTAACAGATCCTTCTTCGGGGTTGATCTTCACGAGATTTCTGCAGAGGCGCCCCATGTTATGGCAAGATTGCTAGCCAAGACGATGGCTCTGTATGATCAAGGCGCTGTTGCGCCGATTTCGATTGTTGAAAAGTATGAGGCGGCTGAAGTTCAGACGGCGTTTCGACATATTCAGCAGGGCAAGCATATTGGAAAGATTATCGTCAACATGGATGTGGCGGGGATTATGGGCGGAAAGCTTGTTACGAGGCAACCAAAGGCACTCAGTCTTGACAAAAACGCCGTGTATCTCCTGGTGGGTGGTATGGGCGGTCTGGGGCGAGCCGTCTCATCTTGGCTTGTTGAGTACGGAGCAAGACATTTGATGTTTTTGTCTCGCTCAGCGGGCCAAGGAGCGAACGACAAGGCATTTGCAGATGAGTTGGCCAGCCAGGGATGTACCGTACAGATGATTCCGGGCAGCATCACAAGTCCAGAAGACGTCTCGGCTGCAGTGAAGGCAGCAACGGTACCAATCAAGGGCGTCCTGAATCTGTCCATGGTTCTCCAGGTAAGTCTTCATCCAATCCACGTGATCGTCAGAACTGCCCGACTAATCTATGAATTAATACAGGATCGGGCATTCCTTGACATGACGCAGGAAGACTGGGACACTGCAGTGCTTCCAAAGGTCCAAGGGACACAAAACCTCCATGAAGCCACAAAGCACCTCTCTCTCGACTTCTTTGTGCTGTTCGGATCCTTTTGTGGCATGATCGGCCAATGGAGCCAAGCTAACTACGCCGCCGCCAACACCTACCTCGATGCTTTTGTTCAGTACCGCCACCAACTCGGACTCCCCGCCTCTGTTATGGACATTGGTGTTGTCGAAGACCACGGCTACGTCAGCCGCAGCGCAGAAATAACGGCGACCTTCAAGAACTGGGGCGCCGGCATGATCCAGGAGCAGGACCTCCTTGATGCACTCCAGCTCTCTATCCTCCAGTCGTTCCCATCAAGGAAGACAGCGCCCACCAGCTACAACAACAGCTTTTTGAACTCAATCCTCTTCTCTGCCCCTTCGCAACTAATGATTGGTCTCAAAACAACCAAGCCCCTGTCCGACCCGTCTACCCGCGTCCGCTGGCGCCGCGACGCTCGCATGGCCATGTACCACAACGACAGTGACAGCGATAATACCAACTCCCAGTCGCAATCTCAGTCGCAAAATTCGGACTCGGGCCTCCGATCCCTCTTGGAAGCAGCAGCAACCGACCCTTCGGTCCTCTCCCAACCAGAAAACATCGCGGCACTCACACGCGCAATCGGCCTGAAGATTCACGACCTGATGATGCTGCCTGCCGAGGAACTGGATACAACTGCGAGCCTGGCGGCTATGGGCGTGGACTCGCTGATTGTCATGGAAATTCTGAGTTGGTGGAAGACGACGTTCAAGTTTAGCGTTGGGACGTTGGAGTTTTTGAACTGTTCGACAATCGAGGGTGTCGGGAAGTTGGCTGTTGCTGGGGTTTTATCTAAAGCCATAGTATTGTAGGAGTAGATATGGTTTGTTTGTAACGCTACAGCCAAGGTTAGATAAGGTGTTGCTAAGAGGATGATTTGGATTTAGAGTTTGCACGTCTTGTGGAATAAACATCTTTCGTGTCTTCCAACCTACCTAGCTTTTTAGAGCGTGTCGTTGCACCACCAGTTCCGTCTTACTTTCCCTGTAGACCCACGCAGTACCCGTAGTCGGTCGGATTCGCAACATTCGGTACGGCCAAGACAGCGAGGCCTACGTAGCTATATGACAGGCCATACTTGCATCGTAGAAGGCCTTCTCCGAATCGTAAGAGGCCATGACAGCATCAAGGTAGGTCGTTTTAAAGTGCAGTACGGCCTTAGAACAACGGAGGAAGTCCTCTTTTTTGCGAAGACACCGACGACGAAGCGCGGCATGTGGGTCATTCAAGGGACTAAACCGGAACAACCGCCGGATACGTGAAGGAGAGAGCCGGTGAGATGGATTATGCCTTGATCCAATTACACGATGGAATCACATTTGAGAATAACTCGTTTCTCGGGAATGCATCATGGCCTATCCTATCAAACTCAAATATACGGCCTTACGCACGGCTATGGGTACGTGGGGTTCTCGTACAGATAAGGCGGAGGCTAAGGTGCAAGGAGACGTTCTCCTGTTCTACACTATGTTCTACACTATGAAGTAAATAAATCACGATCAGAAATAGCAAAAGTCCCGCGCTTGATGTTTTGAGAAAAGTTGCAGTGTTGGTGGTGGTGTCGTTGGTGACAGGGGTTCAATGTAGCATCGGGGGTCTTGGATGACGGGGGCGTCAGCGTTGGCATCGGTTCCTGTCGGTCGCGGCCTAAAGTGCAACGTAGCATGATGACATGGAGAAAACCGAACGCGATTGAACAGGGGAGACGCAAGTGCGCATAAGCAAAAAAGTCGGAGTGCGTGAAAAAAATCGTTTGTCAGACGGACGCCTTGAAGCATCGTGGTTCCTCCGCGTTTCTTGGCAAGCCTCCACACCTTAAACTGGTGGCGTCCAATGGCATCTCTCACAAGAAGCCACAGTGGGGACACGGATGAACTCTTGCCAATTCGGCATTTGTGGGGCGGAGCAGATTGCGTTGCTGCATCCACACCGGCAAGCCCGCCGGGGCGCCATTGGCCGCTCGTCCTTTGAAGTCCGCCAGCGGTTTTGCATCCCTCCGACGCCGACACCCTTCAACTCGATGCGACAGCTCAGCCTCCGCGACACGCGACATAAAAGACGAATGCGTCGCCCTCCTCAACGGCAACTTCAACTCCATCGCCCTTACAGCTTCCACGTAATTGAACATCTTCGCACTCTCAAGTTCTGAGCCCGCAACAACTCCCAGCATCAACCAGAGCACATTCACACCAACATCGGCCCCGCGCACACCACCGAAATGTCCACCTCCACCTCCCAAAAAACAATACTCTTCCTCGGCGCAACCGGCGGCGTCTGCCTCTCCGCCCTCCGCCGCGCCATCTCCGCAAACCACACCTGCATCGCCCTCGTCCGCACCCCCTCCAAGCTCTTGGGACTCCTCCCCGCCCCCCACGCCCCCCCAAACCTGCACATCATCCAAGGCAACGCACACGACATCCCCTCTCTCGTGCGCGCACTCACCTCCCCGTCAAACCCGTCCCGGCTCGTCGACACCATCATCTCCTCCATCGGCGGCGCCTTCAGCTTCTCCTCGTTCAGCATTGACGACCCACATGTCTGCGAGACAGGAATAAACGCCCTCGTCGCAGCGCTGAAGCAAGCGCGCGAGAATGGCGTTGCTGGATCCCCAAAGATTATAGTCGTTTCCACCACGGGAATCTCCGAGGCAGGGGTGCGTGACGTGCCGCTGCTAATGGCGCCGCTTTATCATGTCCTGTTGAAGGACCCGCACAAGGACAAGGCGGCGCTAGAGAGGGGTGTTATTGCCTCTGGGGAGAGGTGGACCATTGTACGGCCGAGCTTGTTGACGGATGGAGGGGAGAATCCCGGGGGTGTGAGGGTGGGAGTGGAGGATCCGGTGGGGAGGACGGTGGAGAGTAAGGCGGTGGGGTATACTGTCAGTCGGGAGGACGTGGGGAAGTGGATCTTTGAGAATTTGGTGGAGGAGGGTGAGAAGGGCGGGAGGTGGGATGGGAAGGCGGTTACGGTTAGTTATTGATTACCTGGTAGTTTTGGGGAGTGCGGGGAGGTTGGAGGATTAATGGGCGGCTCGGATTAGATTTTGTTGTTTTACATTAGATTAGAATGTTCTTAGATATACCAGGTTACAAATACCCCGTTTCGATATCCTCGCTCACAGGACGAGATTCTTTGGGCCGGTCATTTTCGTCTTCATCCGCTGGTACGAATCTGAACACCTTGCTTCGCTTCCTCTAAACCAGCGTGTCAAGACACAGCGCATACCCCGTCCCATCTAACTCAGTCGTAACGATCTCTTTCCCTCTCAAAAGAGCTTCTCGTCCCCGTACAGTCTTGAAGTCATTCGGCGGCAGGTCCCCTATCGTGTGCAGATGTTCGATGCTGAAATCATCCAGATCTAGTGCGAAAACCTGTGTTCCCTCCGTGTGAATACCGTTCGGGAGTCCAACCCCGCCAACGATGTAGATGTACTCCTTTTCACACCCCTCCATCTTCACATACACCCCCGCATGTCCATCGGTGAAGGGGTTGAGGCAGGCCCACGGAGGGGGTGCAGATGTTATCCTGTTAAGGGGAAAGGCATTAGTCAGCGGATGTGGTAGGTAGGTAGGTTGCCCCCCTTCTCGACGAAAGCGAACCTTTAGGACAATCGGAATACCATACAATAGACCTCGCTTTCCCGAGTCCCTGCGCTCCCGGTCGAGAACCCGAGCGGCAGTCAATATGACGTCCCTTGGTGCTGTGGAAATCACAGCATTTAGTCTCATGCTGAAATGATTCTGCCTCTCAATCTGGGCGAGGTAGGCATTAATCAGGTCCTCGCTCGTTAAGCTACCTCCGTCTAGGAGGCTTTGCAGATCGCTGGCGGTTGCGACAAGAGGGTCGAATGGCAGCCGCTGCGAAGTCATTTTCGCGCTACTTCCTGAATAGCCTGGTTGCCTAGCGGTCGGTATTTGCCCCAGGAAAACAAAAAAGTCAGGCCCGGTGGGGACTGCAGCAGAAAACACAGCGGAAAGATGCTTGAGTCTTCCAAATTGGGAAACGTTCCAGGGATATCGGATGGCAACTCCAGGGCTAGCAATGACTCACTGGCAAACAGTTGGACCTGTGGCCACTCAACTCTGGCAAAGTGATGGAGGCAAGAGCGGGGCTGCATAGAGTCTGGTATTCGGCGCTTTCGCTATTCGCTTCCCCGCCCGTGGTTGGCCCATGGAGGCACCCTCTTACCCACCATCCTGCCCTTCGTGACCTATAAGGCATCACACCCTCGTGCTGCTTAAGTCGCCACGGCCCGCATCAGCTAATTCCCGACAACACTACCTGGGACGTATGATAAACTTGTCTGTACCTTAGACTTTTCATCTCAGATAGCATTTGTATTTTTTTCCAGCGAAACACACCCCGCAGACTTTACACTGCATCGCCGGCGCGAAGCAGAAGCCTCTCGGGGTTCTCGATCCCCCGGGTAAGCGACAGCATCTCTCCAATCCCGGCTCTACCCGGTCATCCCCAAACCGAACATTGAAAGCGCTCCAGTGGTCATCGCGGCGTGCCGTACCTTCTCCCTCCATGGGCGTCGCCTGAAGAGCGCACTGGGTGATATATCAGGCTGTTTCTGGGCCCCCATTTGGGGATTACAGCCACTATTCTAGGTCAAGCCTCATGGTTGTCGCAAAGGCCTTGCCTGCCAACGCCTATATCGGACGACCTGCAGATGCCACTGATCACTCACCTGCACCTCCCAGCCTTGTTTCGTCGAGATACCTCATATGAGCCTTTCAAGTTGTATCCATTGCTTAGGGAGTCTTTCTGCGCCTAAGAACAGTTGTGGAGGTTAAAAAATATAAGAAGGAATCGAGGCTCAGGCGGGAGGGACCACTGCAAACCGGTTTTGTGACATTATCGCGGTGCAATAGCCTCTAAAGTTAAATCTACAGCATTCACTGGAGAGGTTTGGACTGAGGAAGTAACTCATTGGAAACTTCGGTATTGCACTCTACGTTGGCGAGTTCTGCGGCGTTTGTGGTCTTCGTCGGCTTCGTGGGGGACAACGAAAAGGGGACCATCAAGCCAGAGACACCCTTTTTAATGTATCTTATCTCGTTTATCTTTGTTGGCACGTGGGGATGACTGATTAAGTGGCAGACCCAGCCAACCACCGCGCAAACACAGTGCCCGCCTATCTGCTCAAACATGCGTTCCTCATTCTCTCTGATTACAAGACAAGCCCGGACCCGTGGGACCTATAGCTGTCTATAATGAAAACTGCACTGTTAAAGTGATTCGGATTGTTCAGGCGGCAATTGCTACATGCAGCCGGGTTCTGGCTAGTCGTAGCGTGGTCCACCCCTTGGCCTGAATGGACCTTCCGCGGGAAAACAACTAAAGGGTAAAGCGGGCCGGAAAAACTGGGACACACGCGTCTAGCCCCTGCAACTAGCCACCGGCTGCTCACTGGCCATGGGTCGGGCACGAGAGGATCTAACCTCTACCCCTGCATCCAATGATGGGGATGTGCATCGGCTCCACCACAGGATCCTGATTGTCCAAGTTCGACATCCATCCAGCCATCGCATTTCCTTCTGGTGCACGCTAGTATTACTTGCACTCTCAGAACTTCCAGTGGCTGTGTTTCTGGTGCAAGGCAATATCATGAGAGGAGCTCGACCGACCCTCGAGGTAGATGATGACCAGCAAAGTTCTCAATGCTGCAACTGCCGTAGCATTTGGGCCAAGGTTTTTCCGTGGTCCACGCGGGCTGCCGTCCGCGGGATAGCCGTGTAACCACGGGGCCGCGAATTGAGATGGAAGCTACCTACCACCGCCATGAAGGAAGACTTGAAGCATCCTGGTCGACGGGTCGCCGAGCTCGAAGCTGGAACTCCCAAGGAGCCCACTGCATATGCAACTTGCATATTATTCCACTTGTTCGGGACCATCTCCACGCGGCGTAGCGATGTGAAATCTAGAAAAGGTAGAATGCTGCGGAATACTACCGCATCCACTCGCAGAGATCGAAGTAACACCAAAGCTTATCGTCCGAATGGAAGCGTGTCATCCAAACTTTCCACCAATCTCGAGAAAGTGACCCGTGCGAGCTTGCGAGCATGTTCCCAAGGAAAACGTTAACCTTTGGGGTTCCCCGTCTAATTCCCCATCCTTAGTGCCTGACATATCGGGCCGAGTATGAGCTGGCACATATCAGCACTGCACTGTGCAGGCGGCGTTACTCGTGGGGTCGTGGTCAGCTACCGCAAGGTAGCATGGGGAAGTGGAGGTGGTGTGGGGCTCCCCCATCTTTTACCCCCCAGCGTGCATCCCGGTTGGAGCGCGTCGACGCCGAGCCGGAGAAACTCGTGCAGTAGCGCCCACCAACGGCTTAGCTTGGCTGCTGTAAGGATCCGAGATTTGAGCCTCGAGGCGGGTGGTATTGTGGTATTCGACGGCACAATTGCCTGAACGGTGCGGGGGTCTGGGCCGGCCGTTGGCCCGTTGCAGCGTGGCACAGCCGCACCTATCAGCACCCCAGTCGGATCGTGTTTCGCGGCCCGCTCTAGCGAGAGGGGTTCTGGTGGCCACGGGAATTACTGTTATTGATTACCGACCTCTCGGTGGTACCTTCACCTTAGGCAAGTGAGACCCAGTGGGACAAGCTTTAAGAACAGGCTGCGCTGTGCCACCGAGCACTCTTGCCTCTGTTTCCCCTCCGTTCTCCTCCGCTCCTTCCTCACACAACATCACCAGGAAGCACCTCTGACCGCCGAGGACGTCAACAACATGAGCAACCCCGTCGATTCCAAGTCGGCCGCCGGCGACGTCGGCGAGGTCGAGGCGCACCATGCGCACATCGACCACAGCGCCGATCTCGACGAGAAGGCGGGCCTTTCGGAGTACAAGCCGGGCGCCATCGAGGCAGAGAATGCCGAGAACAAGATGGGCGTGCTGGAGGCCGTGAGACTCTACCCCATGGCCAGTTTCTGGGCTTTCATCATGTCCTCCACCATTGTAAGCTTTCCTATCGCCCTCCTTTTGGGGGTCGCAGCGGCAGCCAATTGACCGTACATGGCCAGATAATGGAGTCGTACTGCGTCTTTCTCATGGGCGCCTTCGTCGCTATGGATCGGTTCAAGGACGACTATGGCATCCTTGACAAAGACAACGTCAAAACAATCGAGGCATCGTGGCAGTCTGCGCTTCAGATGGGCGGCCCTCTTGGTGCCATCATCGGCGTCTGTATCGCCGGCCCCATCACCAGCCGCATCGGATATCGCTGGGCCACCATCGGCGGCCTGATGGTCCTGAACGCCTTCATCTTCGTCTTCTACTACGGCAATTCGCTGGGCATGATGTTCGCAAGCCAGCTTTTAGAGGGCATCCCTTGGGGCATCTTCATCGCCAACGCACCCGCGTACTGCAGTGAGATCGTGCCTATGCGGCTGAGAGCCCCCGCAACCCAAATGTTGCAGATGTTCTGGGCCATTGGCGCCATCATCGTGGGTGCCGTATGCTACGTCTACGAGGGTTTGGACGATCCCGCTGCCTACCGCATTCCAATTGCGCTCCAGTGGATGTTCCCCACTCCCCTCGCCATCCTCCTCTTTCTGGCCCCCGAGTCGCCTTGGTGGCTGGTGCGAAAGGGCCGTCTGGAAGACGCTGCGAAGGCGGTTCAGCGTCTTGGAAGCTCGAAGGTGAAGACGAACCCGGAAGAGTCGGTAGCCATGATGCGCCGTACCATTGAGCTCGAGAAGAATGACAGCGAGCCCAGCCTCCTCGAGCTTTGGAAGGGCACTGACCTGTACCGTACCCTCATTGTGTGTGGTGTGTACGCGGCACAGAATCTTACTGGTAACCTTATCGCCAACCAGGCCGTCTACTTCTTCAGACGTGAGTTTGTTCTCTCTTCGTGAAATGATACAGCTACTGACACATCAGAATAGAGGCCGGCATCGATTCGAACCTGGCCTTCGCCCTTGGTCTCATCACCTCGGCTCTGCAAACCGTCTTTGTCATGCTCTCCTGGATTCTCACGACATATCTCGGCCGACGCGACATCTACGTTTGGGGCTCGCTGATCAACGTCTGCTTCCTGGTCGCTCTTGGTATTGCTGGCTCTGTCGGCAAGTCCAACGCCGCCTCTCTGGCGCAGGCGTCCTTGGGTCTCATCGTCTCGGTTGGCTTCACACTTGGACCCGCGCCAGCTTCATGGGTCATCATCGGAGAGACATCGGCCATCCGCCTTCGTCCTTTGACGACTGGTATTGGCCGCGCTGCCTATTACATTGTGAACATACCTTGCATCTTCCTCGCCACATATATGCTCAACCAGACGGTATGTTTCTCATTCCGCCCCCCCCCCCCGCCTCCTCTGACCTCACGCTGACAGTCAATAGGGCGTGGATCTTGGTGGCAAGTGCGGCTACGTCTGGGGCGCAACCGGCTTTGTATGCTTCCTCGCAGCATACTTCTATCTGCCTGAGATGAAGGGTCGGTCTTACCGCGAGATTGACATTCTGTTCAAGCGCCGTGTCCCTGCTCGCCAGTGGAAGAAGACCGATGTCGATATCAACGACGACCGGTAGACGGTTGAGACATACAATGGTGTAGGCAGAGTGCGCTGGGCGATGCTACTTAATTCTCAAGGAGGAACTTGCGGTGGGGAAGATGCAGGGGTAGGAGGTCAGAATATGCCCGGCGCACCTATCTAGGTAGTCGAGCCTGACCTGGATTTGCGGATTATTTAGCTTGATCTAAATACCTATTTTGCTACTGATTCGTTAGAACCAGGGAGTATTCTATTTTTGAGACTCTGACTTTCTATTTGTAATGAAACCGTCTAGTCGTCAAATCCACCAGAGGCATAGCGCGCCGCGCAGCTCTCACCAAGCTCGGTTTTTCGGAACTACCACCGAGATGCAGCGGTGTCTACACCTCTGTTGACGTCTTCTTCTGCCACCTTAAGATTTCCTCTTACCGCTCTGAGGTGCTGACAGACCTTCCCATCCGGTTGGTAATTGTTGAATGGGAAGAAGTCGACCTCTTCTACCAGGGCCCACTGGCCCTGCTTTTCCAAATAAAATTGGCGATCTTCGTCTGCTTTTACCACTTCTGTATTAAGAGATGTTACGGCTGGGCTATAGCCCTGGAGTAGGTTGCCAAGGAGCGGAAGACAATGGTAGCCTTTCGAGTGAGAGTCTTTGCTGGTGTAAACGGTTTACTGTATATGTGGTTATTATCGTTTTCAGGCCACCAATTCGGTGAGCAGTTGGTGATAAATGAGCGATAGCATCCTCTCCCTGTTCATTGAAGTCAACATCAATGCAATAGGACAAAACTCTGGGTGTAAGAAGCACCTACCAGTGCTATCATTTCTAATGAGGGCGAGATTGAATATACTGCTTCATTACAGAGTTAATATATATTGGTAGAAGATAGGGGACTGTTGCAGTTGAAAGAGTTACGTCAAGTTATATAAGGTACCTACGTTTTCGCAGTCACCAAGTCCGGTCATGATTGTACTGTCGTTGGCAAGCATACAAACTGTGAGGCTCCAGTCATATCTCTTATAAACGAGGATCCAGCCATGGAGAAGTCACTATGTTCATGAAAATATGCAAGTAGAAAGTGTGAACTCAATTACTACTCTTCTTCAAGTTCCAAAAACACAACCACGTCATTCCTCTCACCCCATCCCAATCAACTCTCATGAAATATCGACTTATCTCCCAGCCAACACCTATTCCAACATCCAGATCAGCCCAGAACATTCATGGCTAATTTGGGAATACAGCAGAAGCAAAGAACTCCATTGCTGTTACACCAAGGAGATGTCCTCACAGCCGATCAGGGATCCGAGTCAGCGACAGAACGGCGTGGGATAGATGTTGTGGTCAGGCCAGAGGCATCGTTTTGTGCCGCAGTCTGCTGCGACCATCCAATAGCCATTGTAGCAGACAGTGATTTGCTTCCACGTATCGGCGCAGGCATAAGTCCCGTTGGGACTGCAGCGGCCGCCGACTTTCTCAGCTGCCACATTCATTGGACCGGCGATTGCCAGCATGGTCAGAAGCGATTTGAGGTGGGAGAATTGCATGATGCTTTGAAAATAGAGCAGGTGGTGAACTGGATGGGTTTGGGAAAGGGGTTTGGTCTGAGGGTGATATGACGGAATTGGAGGGAAGAAAGCAATGTGGGCATCATCATGGCTTTTAAACTTTTTCCAACCTCGACGATAGAAAGCTTCCGCGGATGTTGTCGGGATGTTTGCGCCCCGTCACATGCAGTGATCAAGCCATCAACACAACACTCCGGGTTGTTGCATTATTTGACAACAGAATTTGTTTTACACTAAAGTTGCTCGTAGTTTTTTCTATGTTTGTGTGTGATCTTGAGCCGCTCCTAAGCTAGGGCGAGCTATGGGTGAGCTAGCCTTTACAGCCTAGACGTTTACCTATATGTGGTGAGGTGGAGAACGAAAAGAGGAGGTGGAGGAAGGAATGTCCTTAATTCCTTATTGCTCAGCTGCACAGTCGAGCCCCATTGCGCTATAATTCCCCCTTCTCACGCAAGTCCCACGCCCAGGGGAAATATGCCAACTCCAAACCCGACGGTATCGAGATCCCAACATTGAACTCACAAGACCTTTCCAACCTACCCATGTCTAAGATGAAAGGTGGTGCACTATGATGATACTGTGACGTGGCATTGATCGGAGGCCTTAAACCACGAATATTAAACGTTCTCCATTTCTTCAATTATCACACCCGCGCATTTTCTTACCCTCTCTTCTTCTGAAACCATATCGGCCAAAGTTCCCCCAACCGTGCCTTTGCTTCACCATCCAACCCGAAAGACAATCATGGATCATGCCTCAGTCGCATCATCCAGCGGGGATGGCTTGCCCCCTCTAACCACGGAGATATCCCCTGTTGTCTGTGACGAATCTGGGCACACCGAATTTCCATTTTCGTACGTGCGCACGTGACGTTGCACAGGCTCCGCTCAGACCCTGATCAGGATTTGCTCAGGCTGGCTCACCTTTGCTCACCCTCCTCACCTGGCCGATTGGCGGCCGAGGATGCGATTGCTCAACACGCACACGCTGGCACTGTCGGAATTCGCCGACGACAATGTGCCGCGCTACGCCATTCTGTCCCACACGTGGGCCGACGACGAGGTAACGCTGCGCGAAATGCAAGACGGCCACACCACCGACAAAAAGGGCTACTACAAAATCTACGCCTGCTGCTCCGTCGCCCGCGACAGGGGCTTCGAGCACGTCTGGATCGACACGTGCTGCATCGACAAGACCAGCAGCGCCGAGCTCTCGGAGGCCATCAATTCCATGTTCCGCTGGTACCAGGACGCCGCCGTGTGCCTCGCCTTCCTCGCTGACGTGCCGACCCGCGTCCCGTTCCGGGAGAGCCGATGGTTCACTCGCGGCTGGACCCTCCAAGAGCTGATTGCACCCCCCACCCTAGTCTTCTTCGGCGACGTCTGGCAAGAGCTGGGCACCCGAGACAGCCTGCGACAGGTCATTTCGGACCGCACCCGCATTCCCCTCGTCCTCCTCTCGGGCCACGGAAGCGTCGACACCTTCAGCGTCGCCCAGAAGATGTCGTGGGCGGCCGGCCGGCAGACGACCAGAGTGGAGGACCGCTCCTACAGCCTGCTGGGCATCTTCGGCATCAACATGCCGCTGATCTACGGCGAGCGGGAGACAGCCTTCATCCGCCTGCAAGAGGAAATCATGAAGATCTCCGATGACCACAGCCTCTTTGCCTGGCGATTGCCCGACCACCGCGGCGGCCTCTTGGCCGCGTCCCCAGACTGCTTCCTCGACTCGGGCAGCATTGTCGAGTTCACGCCCCCCGGCACCCTCGGGAGCAACCCTTGGACCGTCAGCGGCCGGGGCATCCACCTCGAAGTCCGCTTCGTCGGCATCAGCCCCCGCGGCATCGGCCTCGCCATCCTAAACTGCAAGGAAAAAGGCGGCAAAGACGAGCTCATCGGCATCTACGTCCGCGATCCCCTGCTCACCATGACCCAGTTTGAGCGGGTGCGTTGCCACGAATTCCAGCCCATCAACGTGACGAGGCTTCGACTATCGCAGTGCCCGCTGCGGAGAATGTGGATTCGCAAGGGAGGACGCGCGTCGCGAGGCGAAAAAAAGCCGGGAGAGGACAGCCACGAGCACGAAGACAAAGTCCCATTGCAGATCCCGACTGCTGCTGCACAAGCGCACCGCACCTATCGCGAACGGCAAGCAGCGCTGCTGGGGGCGGTGGAGCAGGCCCACGCAGGCGGCATCTGGCTGCTGCTCACCCGGAACGACTTCCAGCACGACCTGAGACAGGGAAATGGACGGCAGATACTGTCGTGGGCGGTGGAGCGCGGTGACGAAGCCGTCCTCCAGGTGCTGCTAGCCCGAAACGAAATCGATGCCGACGCGGGTGACGAGAACGGACGGACTTTGTTGTTGAAAGCAGCTGCTGCCGGGCGTGCCGCCGTCTTGAGACTGCTGCTAGCGTCGGGACGAGTCGAGGTGGAAGCCGAAGACGAGGCCGGCCGGACATCGTTATCCTTGGCCGCTGAAAACGGCGATGAGACCATCGTGAGAATGTTGCTGGAAAGAGGCGCCAATATTCAAACGAGGGATATTTTGCACGGCCAGACACCGCTATCTTGGGCTGTAGAAAGGGGCCACGAGGCGGTAGTGAGACTGCTGCTTGACGAAGGCGGCGCCGACGTTCAAACAACGGATCGATACGGTCGTAGCCCGTTAATATGGGCTATCAACAAGAGCTACAAGGCACTGGTTGAGCTCCTGCTTGAAAAGGAGGCCGATATTACGATACGGGACACTTCAGGACGGACACCTCTAGCGTGGGCTGCCGAGAAGGGCGATGACGCCGTGCTCAGGCTGTTGCTCGAGAAAGGCGCAGATGTGGAAGCCAGAGATAACTGGGGCCAGACACCGTTATTATCCACCGCTGAGAGGGGTGATGAGACCGTGGTCAGTCTGCTGCTTGAGCATGGAGCCAGTGTTGAAGCAAAGGGAAATTCGGGGTGGACACCATTACTATGGGCTGCCGCGATGGGCCACGACAAGGTGGTCGAGCTGCTGCTCGAAAAAGGGGCCAAGGTGGAAGCAAGCAATGATCTCGGGCGGACGGTGTTATCATTGGCAGACGAGTTTGGCCATGGAGCGGTGGTGAGACTATTACTCGAGAAGGGAGCTACTTTTGAGACGGAGGATGAATATCTGGCGTATGGTCTGACGCCGATACCACGGGTTGGTGAGACTCACCATCCCGTTGCAATCTCTCCCGAGTTCGAGATTTACTCGGAGCCCGTCTACGCGGTTGAGCCACCAAAAGACACTGCCCCAGCGAGTGCCTTTGTACTAAAGAGGGCGGAGGGCTTAGCTTAATTCTTAAAACGGCTCCCCAGACCCGATCTTAGGCACTTGCTTCACAAAATCATGGCTCCCCAGCCTCAGGGAGCACCTTATTCATCGTTATGCTCCAATACTCTCCCTTGATCTTCCTTGCTCTGGCGCTCCTCACTTCTTCGTTCGGCTTAGATACCTCCCCCTCTGTCCTCCTTATCCACGTCTGCGATCCTAGCTTGTCGTTGTGCGCAAAACAAACACGATACAAGCCAGTGTGGACTGCCAACCACGTGATGATATAAGCGTAAACAGACCAAATGAAGGTGCGTAGGGAGCCGAAAAAGGCTAATGTGACGGCTACCATAATGATAGAACCAGAGATCGGAACTGCCGGTAAACACTAGCTAAGGGTATTCCGTCATTATGATATCAGTCATCGCACTTACACATTAGCCGGAGCTGGTCTCGCAGTGCCTATTGGATCTCCGTAAAGTCGCTGTTATTCATCCCAAAGAGGCTTGAAATGAACGAGAGCGGTGGCTTCCTTACATTCTGTTAGCTACATGTGACCCTGACGGGATATGAATCTACCTCAACCGTGTCGAGTCCTCCTCATCGCACAGCCTCTTCGAAATGATGCTCCCGGGAGACTCTGGACCATCAGATCCGTGGGCCGAGTCTAGCAACGAGCTCACAGCTACGTGCTGATGGGGAAATATCCCTTGAAATCGATCGTCCCGTAGGTCTTGGTCAAACGGCCGAGCTGCCGGTACATGTTGCACTGTATAGTGAGCAAACCCGCAAGTGTACTGGATCAGGTGCGCATTGACGTCCTCCTACAGGCCATAATCGGAAGTTTCATGCTCCAGCGTGCCGAGACCTCGAAAGCCCACAATGATGTCGCGGGCACACTGGCGCCCATGCTCGGGTTCGGCCATGTTTCTTTCAACTCTTCCAGCCGAGTCTGTGTGCAACCCCTTTAATTGCCTCCACCTGCGAGCCTCCCCAATTCCATCCCGGTACTCGTCAGACGCTCTCCATTCCCTGCGACTGAAGTCCACGAAGTACGCCGGATCATCATCTAGAGCTTTGTTCAATGCCGCACGCAAAAGTTGGGTTCTCTTGTACCAGGCCTCGATCGCGATAGCCAGCTCCACAATCGTCTTCTTGACTTGGCCTTCCTCCCGAGCCCGACCAGGCCCCGAGGGAACCGCCGCGGCTCTGAGCCTTGAGAGCTCAATCGCAGCTTGTCGACCCCAAAAGTCCTTGTTCTTGGTTCGATCCCGAAATGTCTCACGCTCGTGGGTCTCGATACACCCGAAATAGTGTCGAAGAAAGTCACTGACGGTGTCTGGTCCATGGGGTAAGTCCGGCAAACACGTCGGGAGGGGATCTCCTTCGAGCATGGTTGGGTTGACGTGGGTGGGGTGAAATGGAGAAAATTCAAGTGTTGCGCCTGTACCTACGCTAGAGAAACTGCGGAAGTTGCACATTAGCTTGGGGGACTTCTGTGAAATTGGGCTAGCAGGGGAGTCTAGGTGCTTTAATCTGCGGGAAACCGCAGCTGCCGACTGACGTGCAAGCAACTCCCGTGTGGGAAGACGATTGGACATGTTGAACCCGCATGCAGCTTGGATACTGCAGGCGACCACCAATAGCTGGCATGGTGTTCTCTACTGTATTCTGTTGAAAAACGGTGGAACCCAAAGACAGTGCTTAATTAAGGGAAAGCTTTAGGCCCTGTAGCTGCCCAAAGCATTGTGTTTGGTAAGTAGTGGAGCCAGGCAAATTCTAACCTGTGTCAACAGCACCTTCCTCAGAGCCCTTCAACGCTGATTCAACCCCATTAGCGGCCTCACAACCCATATGGCACTGAAATCCACCCAAGCAATTATCCAAACAACTATCAACAGCCCCGCTCTTCATAAATCATTTAAATCCAAATTACAACCTTCACCCCCTTCACCCCCCACGATTTACCGGCAGATGATTAATATCCTGCTCCTGGATCTCATACCTATACTGTTCTTAATGCGCCATCTCGTACCTGGTGTCTCCCAGAGGCATCTCATGGGACGGGAAATACTTGACAGGCATCTCTAACACAGCCGAGCCTTATGGGGATCCAGAGTATGCATACATGCATGCTACTTATAAGATTGCATCACAACACGATTGGACTGAGATGCCCACCGATACTATCACGGGTTTCTACACTGTAGGGCCTTCTTCTTACCTCTACCTTATCGTTCGCCCGTCGGGCGCTTCCATACCTGTGCTCATCCAGTTTGGAAACCCAGAGATTAGTACTGCCTGCAGCTAAGAATAATACACTCTCACTTGCTAAAACTGGAGAAATAGATGGCTTCGGGTCCATTAAGCGACCTTATACGCCTATTAAAAGGTACCTTAATGGTCGCACCAAATTACCAACAGTTCCAGCTCGTGATAATTCTCCCTCAGCGTCCTCAGATTTGGCCATCCCAAAACCTTGTCTACGTTACGGCCCGAGTCACCGACCTGGTCGTCTTCTTCTTATGTCTCCTCTTCAGTAACACCGAAGATAACTTCAAGCTTGTCGATATTTCTACTAACAAGTACCATCAGAGAGCAAAAAGGTAGACTAAGTACGGCCGCCACGGCTACACAGATGCCACAGGCCTGCGTACTTGTATTTATGGGTACAAAAGTTTGCTGTTAGAGCGGCGCGGCGAGCTACGTATAGGCCTTAAAATACTACGGAAGGCTCAGCGATGGGAATCGGCACAAGACAGGCGAGTACGTGGGAACGATACTAAAAACTCGTACCAGACCGCGGCCAAGTTCGTCGCGCCGTTCAATCCCTCAGCTGATGGTGAGAGGCACTAGATTACTTGCTTAAACTCTCTCCTTCCTGGGGAGAGAGACCAAATACTTATGTCCGTACTACGCAAAGAACTAAACAAAGGAAAAGGAGATGGGGGTATATATTTCAGCCAACTACTTCCTCCACCGCGCCGCGACACGAGAGCGCCTTGTCGCGGCAGCCAGCAGCACCTCGTAAGTCGACTGGTTCTAGAGCATGATGCCGTAGGTGTTATTACAGCCGAAACAGCCTGGTTTCATGCGACGAGTCTGGGCACACGAAATTTCCTTTTTCGTTCTCAAACCTGAGCTGGGGTGAGCTGTGGCTGATTTGTCCTGAGCTCTCCCTGATTCTTCCCTGAGCTGGACACCGCCGCCGCACAGCCTCAGAGGCCCCTTTTTAGTCCCTCCGGCTAAACTTTCCCTATAGATGGGAAGTAGACAACGCGTAATCTGTAAGGATACCTCCTAGGTAACAACTCTAATCACGACGTATACGTGTATTAGGTGTACGTGTGTGACTAGGGCCGGAAGCCCTATTGTTAAAGTTGAACAACCTATTGCTTGCTAAAAAACCAAAATAAACCAAAAGGATCCAATCAAACTAATTTCAAACTTATACTATCACTATGCTATGCCAGAAAGGATACGGTGTGGATGGAGTCGCTGCTTGCTGTCCGGTGATGGTAAATGTGAGGTTCTCTTTGCCGTCCTCTGTTGTTCTGGAGGACTGAAGGTGTCGTTGCGGCTAGAGCCTATCCGCGGGGTGTCTTGGTATGCCCCATGCTGCTTTATTATGGTGTGCCAGAGGAATTGGTGCTTGCACTATGGTGCTGTGGTTGATGAGAAAACCACTGATGGTAGTATCGCGGGAGGTATCGTGCACAATGGAAAAGGTCACGTGGAGGTGGAGGGTCTTGGCGTATGTGGTTTGCGGCCAGGGGGAGGTGAGCGGGGCGGGCATGTCGAATAGGGTGCCTGGGTTGCTTTTGGAGGGATGGGAGTCGGGAAGGAGCGTGACTTCGGCTTCACGTCGCAGGTTAGGAAGGACGGGGTCGGGGTAGGTGAGTGCGTTCATGATGGTTCAGGCGGTGGCGGGGACAGAGTTGGAGTTTTTGTTGGACATATGCTGGAGTTTTGGTTGGACATATGCTGGCTATACATGTCGGCGATGGTCTGGATGTCTAGGTTACTAGCGTTGAGACCCCAGCGCACTAATTCGCGGATGTAGGGGGAGCCGAGGACGAGATCCCAGCCGTTGGTGGGAGATGTCGCCCAGTTGTGGTCGCGGAGCGCGTCGGATATGTATCGTCTGTTGATGTCGAACCAGCGGCCGCGCGCCTGTTGTGGGTTTGGGTTGAGCCAGCGGGGTGGACCGAGGGCGATTGGTATGATGGTCAGCTCGGCTTCGGCGAGCGCGTTGATGTAGTCCGGGCCTGCCTCGAAGATGCGATCGCCAGGTTACTAAGTGATGTGAATGCCAAAATTCAGCAATGTACATCCACCGCGGAGCCTGTGTGGGATCCCGGGCAGCAAAGAGGCCGGCTAAGTAGGAGGGCTGATATTGCCTGCGAGTCGCTTCCCAAGGAAAATGGCTCGTGTAGAAAGATTCTTAAACAGCAAGGCATCTCTGCATAGCCAGATTTGCCGCAATCCAAGACTCCACTTCCTCCGAAAAGTTGCCGCTGCCTTCTATGGCCGCCTAACAGCCTGCCGTATCCAGCTACTTCACTGTTTCAAGCAAAAACAGCCATCATCTTTGACGTATCCGCCAGGTCCCTATTCTTAATCCATTTGGCCAGTTTTTCCCACTTTGCCAATCGCACCGGGTGGGCAGCGCCCGGATCCATCTAAGATTTCATCAATTGAGCTGCATTCCCTCATGCAGCTTGTAAGACGCGTAAAGAGTAGCTATTAGTGCTCCTGCTTTCAGCGATATCTTTCCCTTGATTTTTAAGCCTACTCTGCGGCCTCGGCAGGGCATCCCAGGTGGCTAGCATCGAGCCTACCTCTGGATAGTCCATGGTGCTTCTCCTACGTTCTCGGGCGTGTTGGACATCTCTCGATGATGAGCAGCTCGCCAAAGGGGATCGATATCTTTCATATGGTGGAGTGCAAGACGGTCTTTGCCTACAAGATGGATTTCTGGATGATGGAAGAAAGTTTACATACAATATACACCTTTGCCGCTGCCAGCTCCTGTCGCCAGGGTATCGAGGGACCCAATAAACCTGTAAACATCTCGCGTGGGCAGTTCCGGCGACAACGCCTGCGCCACATTCACGATACAAAGATATCGGTGAGCCGCAGATCCGCGAGAGGCTAGTTGCCGGGTTATGCGCCACTAAAAGGTTGGGACGATCGGAGGTGCGGGGCTGAGCTGTAATAGGCTTAGCTTGCATGAGCCCCGCTAACTGTTGAATGGGCGATGGCCACGCCAAGCTCTGCCATGACCACATCTCCTCCGTAGGCTCCCCCTTCCCCTCCCCACATCGTGGTTTTCAACTCAGGCACAAGGATGGCTGCAGCCGAGGATCCTACCGCTCACCGCACAATTCCTAACGACTACAGTTTCTATCGCCCTCTGCGCTCCGAGGCCCAGGACATCCGACTCCTCCGCATCCTTCCCCGCGACGATAACGACAACGACGGGCTCGCGGTGGCCCTGGTACGGACCAACCTGTCCGACCACCCCGAATACCGCGCTCTGTCATATTGCTGGGGGGGTCTCGACGATCTCAAGCCCCTTACCGTAGTGTTTGAAGATTTTGCTGTGGGCGCCTCGAGCAGCGTGAGCAACATTCCCTCTGATGATCTCTGCAGGGTTGAGTTTCAAATCACCACCAATCTTCACGATGCACTCGTTTCGTGCCGCCGCTCCAAGGAATGGGGATACCTCTGGATCGACATGCTGTGCATCAACCAGGGGGATATCGACGAGCGTTCGGGGCAGGTCCGTTTCATGCGGTCTATCTACGAGTCGGCCGAGTCGGTGGTGGTTTGGCTGGGGACCGATCTCGATTTGCAAGGCTGCCTGTTCGCGCCGGAAAACTACGAAATTGCCCTCGCCAACCTGGCGCTGGAGGAATCCGGCTGGACCGCTGGACAGTCATTTCACAAGTTCCTGGCTATATTCCTAGCCGGCGAGGAAGGTGGAGGATCGGGAGTGTCCGAGGAGGTCGAGGATCGATCTCGAAACTGGAAACCCAAGGGCGCGAGCCAACCAGAAATACATGACGTTGTCCCCGTCAGGACCGAATCGACCTGCAACCTTGCGTTTGCCACCTTGCTGCGGGAAGCCCAGCAGGTATTCGATAAGCATTCAATCGCCGGCGGATTGGCAGAAGCCCCGGAAGGAGGCTTGCGGAAAGAATTTTGTGAGGCCTTGCTTGCGGGACTGGACACCGCCCCCCCGGGCTCGACCGCGCCTTTCAAACATACCGTTCTCGGACCACAAATCCTGGAACCGAGGTGTGGCAATGGTTTTCTTGGCTGCTGCCGCTTGGAGACTTGATAGAGCGGCCAGCCGCTCCTCCGATGAGTATGATTCGCCGCATAGAAACCATCGCCAGGGCGCCCTGGTTGCGACGCGTGTGGGTGATCCAGGAAGTGGCATCCGGCAAATGCGTCCGTCTCCGGGTGGCTGAGGAAGAGGGAAGCTGGGACATCCTCCGGGCGTTGACAATATTTGCCTATGAGCTCCTCACCACGCTCACCAGCATAGGTGCGTGGATTCCCGATCCGGAACTCCTGATTCCCCCGCTTTGGAGGTATCTTGTCTCTTGGCGAGACTCGCACACAGTAACTGTCGCAAAGCTTCTCACCGCTGTGCCTTCGTTTTCGGCGACGGATCCACGCGACAAGGTCATTGCGCTCTACGGGATCGCGGACGACCTCCGGCCTGGCTTATTCGGCCTGATTACAAGGCGTCTGTCGCCGAAACCTATGCAAAATTTGCGCTGTGTGTCATACGCTCGACCGGAAAGCTATATGTCCTCTCAGAGGCTCAGGCCAGTGGTCGTCGAACAGGCGCCCATGACGAGCTGCCGAGCTGGACTCCGGACTTTAGCAAGGGCTGTGGGGGAAATGCATCCTTCAGACCGGAGGTATTCGAGAGCCAAATATTTCAATACACACAAATCAAGATGAAAGAGACAGACAGCTGGCGCATACTCCGCGTTGAGGGGTTTCGGGCTGCAACCGTGGCCGAGGTCATAAATATCCAGGCTGTCCACAATTTTTTCAGGTCCCGGGGTGAAGAGGAGCTCTGCTCTGGGCTCTGGGAAACGTCACTGCCGGACCTCTGGACCCTGGTGAACAAGGTCTACTCCGACAAGTTCTCGGCCCTGGGCGGCAGTCTCCAGTCCCCCACACTCGCAAGGCCAACTTTGAGGCGGTTTTTCGGCATCTTGGTGCCGTTCAACTCCGGGAAACACCTGTACGAGTTCCTTCACCTCTGGTTCGAGCAAACCCGGCACTCTGCTTCTGGTGAGATGTCTCAAGAAACTCACAATGAGCTGACCGAGCTCAAACTCGTGGCCGGGGAGCCAGAGTCTCAGTCTGACCTTATCGACGTCCGGGTCCTGATGCAATTGTCACTGGAAGATATGTGTTTACTTTTCAGCAATGATGGCGATCTCGGCCTCTGCGCCGAAACAGCGCAACCTGGCGATCAGGTTGTGGCACTCTATGGTCTCAGTCATCTTATAGTGATTAGGGCCCTGCAAGGAGCTCACCAAAACCACGGGTACCTGCTCATTGGCAACTGTAAACTCGACAATGCGGCATGTCGCGATGCGATGGCAGTCGTCGCCGAGGGAGGCTCAGACCGGAAGGGGGCGTTGGAATCCGAATTCTTCTGTCTCGAGTGATGTTTCTTTCTATTCTGTGAAGCAAATCTAGGTACACGAAATATCATTCGTACCTACCCGCGTGATATTGCTCACCCTAGCTCAGGCTCGGCTTAGTCCCTGCCCAGGATCTGCTTAGGCTAGCTCAACTTTTGCTCACCTTCTTTGCTATTTTCGGCGGGCTGTTCCACAGCATGTTGAACTGGTTCGACCTGGCCGAGTGGGGCCCAGATACAAGTGAGCCGACTCGTACAGAAGCCCGAAGATATTGATGCCCAATATTAGTGGCCATGACTGGGCATTGCATCTCTGAATTGAGGAGACGGAGAGTTAGAATTGTCTAACAAAGTAGCGGGTGTTGTCAGTTGCGGCACCAGATGTCTATGCATCGGTCCTAAAATATACGGGTGCATGTTGTGGGATAGTTTATACCATTATAGTTAAATGTCAAAGACAGTAAATAGCATCTTCCACCAAAACTGGGATGGTGTTCTATTACGGCCTAATCCCGTCCCTAAGGTAAATGGAGACAGGTCGTTGGGGAGGAATCGGGCGTGATGCAGAATCACTGACTGTAGGGTCACAAATTTTCCTCTATGCAAGTAGGAACTGTCTCTCATTAGAACTTCAAAGTAGCCAAGCAGCGACCGATAATTATATTAAGTCTTCCAGTGATTAGGTGCGCGGATGAGCGCCAACAAACACACAAAACACTACTAAACACTTTTGCTCCATGACTAAATGAACTTTGATCACTTGCCTTGCATCTTTCTCACTGATTTTAATTTCCACAAATTTGACGGTCCCTTGCGCAACACATTGCTTTGGTCGAAGGAAGAGGCGCGAAATCGGTTACAATTACCGTGACGGTGGGAGGGAACAGCGACCGCGATTGCCGTGGTCTGGAAGGTAACACCGCACGTAGAATGGCGCCGAATTTCACTGCCAGTGACTAGCTCGCGGCCTCCCAACACCTAAGCGGTGAGGCCTGTGGCGAGAAATGGCAAAGCCAAGACGGTAGCGGACCGCATCATTGCCGTTGTTCTGACTGCTGCAGCTTCCGCGTCCGCCTTAAACCAACTCAATATGGATCTTTGCCAAAGTATTCACATCGGCAGCGATATTGTTGTTGGTCTGGAACCTGATCTTGGTCGCAGTGTAGTTGTTACGCAAGACAAAGTTGAAGTGCTTAGGGCGTGTTCTTTCGCTCAGATGGTGGGGCTCAGAGGGAAATCTGAACCTTTTTTTTCAAGTGGTGTTCTTTTCCAGATTAGGTCCAGATTGGATTTCGGATGGCTCAGATGGCCATCTGGAGGCTTTTTTTCGCTCAGACCGGCCCAGATGAAAACGGTCTCCATAATGGCCATTCTAGCCAATCAGAGGCGTGGACCGTGGCAGATGGGCCTCAGATGGCCTCAGAGGGTTTTCGGCAGCTTTTTCGTGGCAGATCAAGGCTCAGATCACTTTTTACAGCACTGTTACAGTGGGTAGGCCTGTATTACAGTGGTGTTGGCCTTCGAACCTTAAAAAAAGCCACCTGGTTAGTCATCATCTGTGGGCTGATCTGAAGGTCTAAAAAAGAACAGCTTTCCAGATGGTCATTCAGATCAGACTTCAGATCCCGCTCTGAAGGCTTTTTTTGGTGGGCAATCTGAGAGTTGGCGTCTTTCTAAAATGGCAGATTTTTGCGCCATCTGAGCGCCCATCTGGGCGCCTCATCTGAGTGAAAGAACACGCCCTTATCTGAGGCGTCGGGCGGCACTGTTGCGCAAGGCAAGTATAGATTCGAATTAAAAAATTCCGTAGAAAGGCAAGAAATGGAAGCTACCTACAGTTCTTGATCAACGTTTTGATGATTAAAGTAACCATTTTGTCTTATTCTTTCGTAATACTAAGGAGAGGGTGCTTAGCCTGGGGTGAGATTAGGGGAGGAAGGAAGTTGGAGGAGGAGGAAGCCATGGTGAGATTTTACACTACTGCCAGCAAATCTCTTAAGGTCTCTACTGATCAGTCAATTTGGGTTAATTAATGCGGGTTATGCTAAAAGGACTGATGTGTTGATGGTAAGGTGATCTCAGGCGTGGTGTTGCGGGGGGAAAACGAACCAAGAACAAAGGAATGCACAAAGGGAACCAAGAACAGAGTTACATATGTGCATTCACTGGTGCACCGACCGGGATTTACTCTACTGCACACAAAGATGCTTGCCATCAACTCGGCTGTTACAGAATCCATCCCTCTCACCCTCCAGTCCGTTCATGTAAGAGGTGGGGGGCTCCGCCCCACTCCCTGGATTTATTGCAGCCAGCCCTTTCTTACCTTCCACAGGATACAGCGTTCAACCACCCCTCCCTAACGCAGCCCCCTCTCGAGTTCTGGGTCAAATATCGCTGGGTATATATTCTCACCCGAGCCCGTCTCACCTCCACCACAATGCGCTCGACAAACACACCAACAGACACCCTAAGTCGCCTTTAACCTGCTACCCCTCGCCGGCAAAACATTCACCCCGAGGGCCAGATTATGGCCTTCAAAAACCTGATCGCCTGCGCTACTACTCCTAATGCCTGGCTCGCACTAGCTCCCCAGTCCTAAAGAAGCGCAGTGCAACCACCGAGGACAAGGCAATGCTCTACGAGATAATTCTCATAATGGTTGGATTAAACTGCCCTTCTTCACCCTCCTCTCCACTATGATGACTGACTACCCGATTCAACGGCCAACCACATGATTATACGCTTCGTGGAACAGTAACTGGGAGCGCCGGATGCCCGCACAACGGGGGCAGGGCTGATCCTTGTCGCACTTCAGCTTGCGTTAGTAAGCATGGGACACCAACACGCTGCAGTTGCAGCGCTGTTCGGCCAGGCCTTCGCGAGTGCTTCCGTTAGGGTCGGCGATGGAGAAGGTCGAGGAATGTCGGCTTGCTTGTCGTCCATGTCAAGCGAGCAGCAAGGGCTGTGAAAGCTGGGAAGATAAAAATTTCTCCGGGTCGGCCACTGAGATGCCCTGGTGTGTAGCGGTGGAAGAGGTGCCAGTCTCCCTTTGAAGCGTCACTTGGTCGAGTCGGAACCAGCCCAGGCGAAAGGCCAGAGTGACACTTTTGTCGAAGGCGGGCTGGCAGATGCTTCCCTGGAAGAGGTTGAACTGGGGTGCGGGCCCTCCGGGAGACGCCGCGTTCTCCTACTCAGTTGGTGTTTTTCTGACCTCTATCGGCCGGAAACTTTGAGCCTACTCGCCAGTAGAAATGTACCCTATGCAATCTATACCAAAAGCCACGCTCGCCTCCGAGGATCCGATTGATTCAGAACCGTCACCAGCCCCGACCAACCTCTCCTCCCCACCCATTGTAACGGCCACAACCCCAAACCAGCAAGGCCATCTCCCGCCTGCGCGCCTTCGGCGACGTGCTTAGGGCCTGTTCTTTCGCTCAGATGGATGGGGCTCAGATAGAAATCTGAACCTTTTTCCGATTGGCGTTCTTGTTCCGATAGGCTCTTCAGGCGGCTCGGATCAGAATCTGGAGGCTTTTTGAGCTTAGATGGAAAGGATCTCCACAATGGCCATTCTGGCTAATCAGGGGTATGGGCGTGATGAATTGGCCTCAGATGGTTTTCAGGATTTTTTTCTGGCTGATGAAAAGCTCAGATCACTTTTACAGCACTGTTATAGGGGGTTATGCCTGTATTATAGTGGTGTTGGTCTTCAAACCTGAAAAAACGCCACGGGCTAGTCAGCATTTCAGACAGGTCAGTCAGACTGGTTGAATTTTGGTCTGGGTCGATCTGGAATCCACCATCTGAGCATTTAAGTTTTGATCTGTGGCAGATTTTTTGCCATCTGAGCCGCCATCTGAGCGCCTCTATCTGAGCGAAAGAACAGGCCCTTACCCAGGTGTAAGCCGTCAAGAACTAAGTCAGCGACCTCGAGGTCATCCTACGCCAAGCTAGACATGCCCTCCACAGTTTGAAGCAGCAAGATCAGCACCTCTGAGAGCCTGTGGACCGATATCTAAGTCAGAGATATCACTCAGCGTGTCAAGGCGCGATGCATCCACTGGAGCCGCTCGTGTTGCGTGACGGAGGTAAGAGGGCACATCATTGCACCACACGCAAAGACAGTGCGATCCGTCACAGCAAAAGAAGAATAGCAGTCACAGTGAAGGCTTATCTAGCCTACTCTATTTAGTCTCTGCCGAGGCGTTGGGTTTCCCTCCTTTTGTAAGCCCTCTCCCTTGGCCTCAGGTTGCGACGTTCAGCTGGAGACAGCTCATCGGCTGAAGTGGGCCGAGGTTGTTTCCTGCTTCCTCGCTTTACCCTGTCTACCGTAACCAGAGGTAGTTCATCAGCTGAGGTTTCAGGCAAGGGTCGAACTCTCTTGACTTGCTCGATGGCTTTGTCCCTTTGTTGATTTGCCCAGTGACTTGGGGTGCACGTGCAGGAGGCAGCTCAGGGGCTCAGGGGTGGAATAATTAGCGCTCAGGTCAATCGCGCTAGGCTGTATATGTATGTAGTTCTGTGTTTGGCGTTGGTCCGCACCCCATATAAGGGGCGACCTCGCCCCTGTGTCTTCAATTTAATCAAGCAACCTTCGTTTTTCCCACCAACAGGGCCCCTTTTCGTGACAAATCACGTGACCCTACCTTCGATCGAAGCAATGTCGTGAAAAAGGGACCATCAGAACCGTCAGAACAGTAGCGTTTGAAGTCGCCAGAGATGCAAGATAAGTAGGAAAGATCCATTCAGTCATGATTTCCGAGATTTCAGTGGTAGTGGTGTGTTTGGCGCTATGCGCGCACCTAATCAACAGTAGTAGCTGAGGCTCACTGGCAGTGCCAGGCATCCAGTCAGCGGAGCTGAATAGATAGCCAGAAGCCCCTTTCTATCCAACAGTAACCAGCTCCAGTAACACGGTAGCCGCTTAGGTGAAAGCTACCATGGCCTTGGGCGTGGTATATAAGCCATGCCACTTAGCTTGGGTGGTCTTGTCCACTAGGGGAAAGCAGTTAAGCACCTTATCCCTGTCCAGTACGAAATTAATACCTGTAGGAAAGCTAATATAGGTAACGAATGGAACCCGACGGATATTAGGCGTATTTTGTAAAATAAGTCAACCAGGTCTCTGGGTGGTGGCTATTGTGGGTGCGAATGTCACAATTCTAGGCCCTTTGGCTAAAATTGCACCTCCTCGGAAGGCTGTGCTGTTTAATGGGTAGATATTAGCCGAAGCTGAGCTGGTGCTGATCTAGACTGACCAAACGCGACACTGCGCATGGGTGGCCGCCGATTTTAGGGTGGTATAACAGCCAGTTCACGACCATAAAATCGACACCATGGATTTCCCTTTCCTTCTTCGGAACTGAGCGGTTGCCGCCTTGGCCTGAGTCAGACTGAGCCGACTGAGTGAGGGGGTCACAGTTCTGGGCTGCCTCGGCTACAGTTGCCACGGGTCTAAATGGCGGCGGAGTTACGAGAACCCAGTTTTAGGACCTCTACCACCACCACCGAGCCCCGCTTTCCTTCACTCTAACACGTCGATAAGCCATGTATTCGGATTCCAAAGTGTTTCTATCTAGCTTTTCTGGTGTCTCTAAAGCGGTTACCCCTAGGTCGGGTTGTCCATTTTTCTGAATAACTTATCATTGTAAACGCTTCTTTCACCAAGCGTAATAATAACCAGGTATTGCGGTATAGTATCATTACGGTTCAACGCTATGGCTCGGGACTGCTAAAGGAGGAAAACGTCTGTGACAGCCTGGCTTCCTGCGACGAATCTGGGCACACGAAATTTCCTTTTTCGTCCGTCATCCTGAGCTGGGGTAAGCTGTGGCTGATTTGTCCCGAGCTTTCCCTGATTTTTTCCTGAGCTAGGGCGATCCCATTCGCCTTTGCAGCACAGCCTTAGAGGCCCCTTTTCAGTCACCCCAGCTAAAGTTTCCTCTCGATGAAAGCAGACGACGTGTAATCTATAAGGGTAGATCCTAGGCAACAATTCCAGTTACGACCTACACGCGTAATAGGTGTGCGTATGACTCGGAGCCATTGTCAAAGCTAAGTAACCCATACCTACCAAAAACTCAAAATAAACCAGGCTACGAACTAACAGCATCCCTTTGCCACAGAAGGATACAGTACGGATGGAATCGCTGACGATAACAGTAACGTCACCTGTCTGTACTCTTATCTGGTTGACAAGTCATTCTCTACAATACTATTTAGAGATATATAGGCTGTCTTTTAAACTTTGGTTTCTGCTAGGAAGATGTTGGAGAATTTGGTGATATGAACGATTAAGTTTGTGGTAAAGTTTCCATCTTTATAAAATGGAATTCCTAACCTCGTCGATACTCAGGTACGGATTTCTCCCACTTATTCTGCTAACAGAAAATTTTGGAGCGTCTAACCCTTGTTCTTCCATTTCCTGCACTGTTTCTACCGACAGAATATAAGACCCAGTTTTCAGCCACGAGCCCATATTTCGTCCCCGCTACCACAGGCTATGTATCTTTTCTGGTACAGTACCTCAGGCTTTGACAACTTCCCTAACAGGGGAGACCGTACCGACGAGCAACCCGCCAAAGGAAGCCTGGAGGGACTTGCTAAATGTAAACTTTTGAACGTGCCTACACACGATTTCGCGGCTCGCTAGGCGCTCGCCGCAAAATCGCGTTCCAGCCCGAGCTGTTCCGACAAAGAGCACGCCACTGACAAAAGATCGCGTGTTAAATCATGTACAAGTTACCGGGGTGAACGAGAATCGGCCGAATACTGTCTCCCCCATGACAAAAAAATGCGTACACACAAACTCAACCAACCCCCTTTTGATCACCCATACCACCATCAAAACACAAGCAAAAGCGGCCAAATCCACTGCATTCTAATTTCCTGTAATTGCTCCTTCTAATTCTAGGCACTCTTTAAAGATCTGGGGTATTTCGTTAATCCATTTATTGATTGAACGTTGTTGCAGCTTACCCCAGCCGATTTCAGCGTACTCAATCAGGTTCTCATCATCCAAGATAGCATGCTTTTTGGCCTCTTCTTTCGGCGAAAGCCAGGCGATTTCTACAGGCGAGAAGTCTAGAGATTCAGCGCAATTGAAGAAGCTTTCTAAGCCGTTTTCCTTCTTCCAGGTCCTGACGACATTATTCTTTCCAGTGCCGTACCCTGAGTCGTTATCCTCTTCCAGAACAAAAGACTGGCCCTACCGTAACTACTCGCCGACCATAGGCTTAAGAACCTGGTCTCTATAGGTCCGGAGGTTCATTTTTCCATTCCTGTTACCACTATCGTACTAGATTAGTAGGCTCTTGAAGTCGTATCCAACCGCAGCCCAGCAATGGACCCTTTTAATATCTTTCTCAGCCGGGTCTCTGTTCTCAACTACGCAGTCGGGACAATGCCTCTCCTAAGGCCTGCGCAGTACGTAGAACTTACCTTCCGAGCCCCAGCCAAAGTGACACTCGTCAGAAAAGCGAACGTACCTCTAATCCCCTTATCGGGGTACTCTTCCAGTATGGTATGGGCGTATTCTACCCGCCTCTCCTTATACCGCGGTGAGATCCATTTCTTCTGGTAAGTAACGTAAAAGCGGAAGTTGAGAGATCCAACAGTACGGCGTATAGTTCTGGTAGATATATCGAGATTAAGCCCAGCGGCGGCGGGTATCGCAGCGTAAGAAACTGTACGGCCATCGAATCCATTGGACTCCAGGAGCAACTCAATTGTTACTAAATCTTCAGCGGAAATTTTCTTTTTCTAGCCGCGCCGGTCCGGAAAAACTGAATGGTACGTACGATTGTCCATAATTGTATCGTCTTCTTTGAGAATGCTCTAGCCACGTTGTCATGACCCACAAACGTCATGTGACCCAGGGACCCGAGAGGATCTCGGGTCCAGTCACACTACGGCTCTACAGCACGTATATAGATGAGCCGTTGGCAGCTCAGTGAGGGACCTGTTCTGGTTCCTCACGCAAGCAATTCATTGTTCATTGTCCCCAATCTTCTACGAAGCTCTTTGCGGAACAACCAGCTAGTGACAGTGATACACGACCGGTTCGACCTTGCGAAGCCCTCACCTACCTTCACTGTCCACCCCTGCGGCGTACTGCCTCCTTAGGGAGCAGGTTGTAACAGCTGGGGGACGAACTGGCTAAGCTGGGTCTTATAAGATGTGAGGCAGCTGGTAGTGGAGGCCTACGGCTTAGGTTAATCATTTGAACTATCCTTAACATCGCTATCACCAGTATCTATCGGAGGGGTATCGTGGACTTTGTCGGTGCAGCCGTGGTCTAGACACTGGGCCGTAGATATCGTAGTTGTAGGTGTTGTGGTGACGCTTTAGGAGGCTGGCGTATTTATGAGGTATGATTTAAAGATCGTGGCTAGAGACGTGCTGTGTTGGGTTAGACCTTGCTTTGCATTTCGGCTGAAAGTTACAAATCGCTTGACGTGGTTCTGCACGGATAAGAGTTGGGATGGTTTGGGTCTACCTTCAAAGGGCCATGTGCCTTCCCGTAACGACCTGTTAATTTTGTCAGTATAGACAGACCCACCAAGTGGTCCTAATAAGATTAAAGTTACTCTGCATTCGCCGATAAAGCATCCGATTCTTGCGGAGCATGCTCTATAGCGATATCGCCTCAAGCTCCGGAGGATTGGATAGAAAGCGACAACCCCAGGACTTGTGGTGGCCGACATTGGCAGTTCGCGATGAAGAATCCAGGCAATATTCGGCCAGAGCTTTGCACAACATCCCAACGCCCCCCGGTTCAAAGCCTATTTTGATTATTACACGTCCGTCGTCTGTCCAGCCTCCACCGGAGATGCTGTGATTGGGGTCGACACTCCTGACAAGGAGATACGGCATCAAGATCCGAGGCACCGATAATCTGACGGAGCACCTTGTCTTTGATCGCAGGACGATGACTCTCAAAGTCTTCCACCATGTCGCATTCCTTAGCGCCCATCTCACGAAAAGTAAGGGTGAAATATTCGATCTCAGCTTTGAGGAAAGTCTTCAAAGGTCAACCCCTCCCTCTCGCCTCCAGTTATGGATGCTGACGCCCATACAGGGGAACCCTCCCGCCGAGGCTGATTCTCGATCTCGAAACTCTCTGAACGGTTCATGACGTTTGGTTTCCAATCGCCAGCATCGGCGACAAGAGGGTCACGAGCAATCCTCGACATCCTGATTCAAAGACACAGTTTTGATCCTGAGGCAAGATAGATCGAGTTCGTGAGAGTCACGCCACCCGATATGACATTTCACTATTAGAGGCGATCGTCTATCGGAGCTCTACCACGTTGTCAAACAACCGCCGCCATCCAACGTAATAGTAGCGTGGTTGAGAGACATACATCCGAGAGGAACGCCCTGATCGTTGCTATTTTAGCATTGTTGCTGTCCGTGTTCTCTGGTCTGCTGTCTTTCATTGTGGCTCTACTTCAGCTAATGCTTGCATGGGTGATGTTGGATTCTCCACGTCAAGAGTCAATTGGGTAGAATTCTCTCTGTTGTGTTGCTCTGGCGAGGTTATCCTCGCCCAGTCGAGCTAAAATATCTGCACTGCGCACGCGCCTCTCCTTGGCAGGGGCCACACCACGGACCCACAGCATGGTGGATAATCTGACAGGTGACGTACAGGAACCCTCAGGCTAGCCGGTTTACTCTTGCACGCATCGACGGGCTGTTGACAATGACATGTGCACACTCAAACCGTACTAAATACACGTTAATACCTCTATAGTCTCACGTCCGAGTCTATATCAATCGCAGCTCCCAGACACTCAAGCCTCCAGCAAATTCCGCCTAAAAAAATCCGCCATCCTCCTCCCCGCGTAGCCGACAAATCCAGCCCCATGCTCTGCCTTGGGAAGATACACAAGCTCATAATCCTTATCCGCCTCATTCAGCGCATGGACTAGCTGAAACGTAGTGCTTGGATCTACATTAGCATCCAACGCGCCTACAGTTAAGAATAGCTTCCCCTGAAGCTTCCCCACGTGCACTACATTGCTCGAGTCCTCGTATTGCTGACCTACCGGCCACCCCATCCACGCCTCACTCCACCACATCGGACCCATACGATTGTCGTGACATCCAGAATCCGCAGCGGCAACCTTATAAAAGTCAGGGTGGAAAAGCAACGCTGCGACGGCATTTTGCCCGCCGGCCGAACCGCCGAGAATGCCCACGCGGGACAAATCCATCCATGGCCGTGTGGCAGCGGCGGCTTTGATCCATGCGATGCGGTCGGGAAACCCCGCGTCTTTGAGGTTCTTCCAGCACATGTTGTGGAAGGCCTTAGACCGCCAGTTCGTTCCCATGCCGTCCATCTTCACAACAATATACCCTCGATCTGCCCATTCGCGGAAGCCCGAAAGTGGCGAGTAGCTTTTGGGGGTGGAGAACTCTGTCGGGCCAGCGTAAATGTCTTCGAGGATGGGGTATTTTTTGGACGGGTCAAAGTTGGATGGCTTGACGATGATGCCGTGGATCGAGGTGTTGCCATCGCGGCCGGGGGCGACAAAGATCTCGACGATAGAGGACAGCGGGTTGGGCTTGGGAGTCCCGAGGACGGATATGACCTGGCCGGTTTCGGCGTTGCGGAGCAGGCTGCTTTCTTGCTGGTCGACGCGCGACCAAATGTCGATGAAGCGCGTATTGTTAGCCGTAAAAGCCCACACGTGGTTGCCGTTCCCGGGCTCGCCGTTCCCCGAGGTGAGCACCGTGAGGCCCATTCCGTCAAAGTTGATGACGGCGAGATGAGCGTAGTACGGGTCGTGCGAGGGGATGATGCCAAAGGCGGAGAACCAAATCCTCCGCGTGGCGAGATCGACGCGCTCCACCGACTTGACCAGCCAGTTGCCCCTAGTGATTTGGTTTTTCAGCGTGCCGCTGACGAGGTCGTAGAGGTACAGGTGATTCCATCCGTCGCGCTCGCTGAACCAGAGGAGCTCTTCGGTTTGGTCAAGCGGCCGCATGCACAGCTTGTGGTTGACATCGATAAAGGTTTCGCTGCTGTCGTCGACGAGGGCGCGCACCGTGCCGTTGATGTGCATGCCGATGATGCGGAGGCGTTGGTGGCCGCGCTCGTCAAAGAAGAAACGGTATTCCTGGCCGTTGGCGGACCATCCCATGTGATTGAGCGTGTAGGGATTCTGGAACAGGCTGCCGTCGGTCGGGATCTCCGCTCGCGTCGCCAGGTTAAACATGCGGGGCCTGTCCACCCGGACCCGGTCACCTGCTTTCGGGTAGCGGATTTCCTTGCTTCTGGGCTCGAGCCGGTCATCGGGTACGGAGTCGATCAAGGTGATGTTGTGGTCTGCGGGTGGCGTGTACTGCCATGCCACGACAAACGTGTTGTTGGGGGAAACGAAGACATTGCCTATAGCGAAGGGGTTGTCCCGGGTGCCGGTAGTGGTGAGTTGGTATTCGTTGTTGCTGCTGTAGGTAACCCACAGGTTGAAATCGCGCACATCGAATTGTGGCTCCTGCGTTGCGTTTGTCTGTCGTTTTGGCGTCTTTGCGTCCAGGGGTGCGTGTTCGACGGCAAACACGCCGAGGAACAAAGTCAACAAGAGCACCAGCCGGGTCAGCATGTGCGATGATGCCATGGTGTGATTGCACAGAGAGGTCTGAGAGTTGTCTGAGTCGAGGATGCTTTGATGCCGTTGTTCTCTGGTCGGAGTCCCAGTTTTGAAGGTCCAAGTCAAACTTATATAGCCAGAAGATCTGACAACAGGGCAGGTTTTGATTTTGTCCTGAGTCTTGACGGCTTCACGGTCCGTCAGGCCCAACCACTGTTGCCATTCGGGCCTTATTGAAATGACAATATTTAAGGCTAACCTTTCCAGTTGACTATCTGATGAGGGTGGAGACGGCAGAGGACCAGCGTGAAGGATATGGCTTGATTCAGCTGCCGTCAATCTAGCTGATGACAATGCGCAGGGATGTGGCCACGAGGTCAGCACGGCTGCTGCCGTGGTTCGTGCGGCTGAGTGTGGAGAAAAAAGGATCGAGAGCGCTCCAAAACCTCGCTCCCCCTTTTTTTTGCCCCGGGACAGCCTTACTGGGCTGCGACCCCCTTTTTTTGCCGTGTCATTCCCCCCTACCTAGACCCCGAGCCCCCACTCTCACACTCGCATTCGCTTATTTCTACTAGAGT
>Ga0247780_1000245_pt1 | contig 54735 bp, 48 predicted proteins | sample UWRJL079202R5_FD_179927 | JGI IMG/M metagenome (GOLD analysis project Ga0247780, IMG submission 179927) | Plant litter microbial communities from Arlington Agricultural Research Station in Wisconsin, United States - UWRJ-L079-202R-5 | ecosystem: Environmental > Terrestrial > Plant litter >...
ACGGGCGCAGCGTATGGGCATGCGCGCAGAGGCCACAACACCACCAAAAAAAGCTCATGCCTCCTTATCACCAGATTCGAGGGGTAGAGATTGGTGTGGATGTATGGAATCTGGGGTTGAGCCTGCCCTGCATCTCGGACGTACCATTTCTCACCCAAATGTGGCTGATCTGGGTGACGGTCTGTTGGCAGTGCCCCAGCTAGCCGCATCAGGCAAAAGTGTGTGTTTCTAGTAAAGTGGTGTGTGAGGATATCCAGCCTCAAAAACAAAGCTCCGTCGCTACCACATCGTCACGACCAGCAGGTAACCAATCGGTAGTCTGGTCGGGAGTGCAAAGACCCACCAGTTGTCAGACAAGCCAGTCAGGCCGGTCCCGAGCAAGGTTCGGGAGAAAACCCCCTGGATAGCTTCAGAGTAAGTACCTATATAGAGGGGCCATTGGGAGCTCAGTAAGAGAGACTTTTTCTGGTTCTCCACGCAGGCAATAACACATTTCACTGTTTGCAATCTGTCTACAAGTTCTTACAGAACAACCGGTATGACAGAAACCCTACCTAGGTAGAAAGATAGCCAAGATTCAAGAAACAGGTTCAGAACAAAACAAATTCCTGTGATTGACAATTTCCTTGCCCGCACCGCAGAGCCCTCTTATACAAAAGCTTCCAACGCGCTGGTACCCGTTGACTCGTGAGTCGCTGCCCAGTGTAGATACCAAGATTCCAAACAATTCGGTCCAGTTGAGTGTTGGTGTCTCACACCAGACCTCGACACCGTTGTCCATTCGGCGATCTTGCATGGGGATTCGACCGGCAGCCAGGAAGAGGCCTAAGACATCATGGGGCTTCGAGTAGTTCGTATCAAAGTCGCAGTCAGCGCGCAGTTTGGTTGTGTCGCAACTGATTTTACCTGCGCTAGGGATAGCGGATAAGGAGTATATATCCGTAAGTTTGCCCACTTTCTCCCCGGTCCGCCTCAGTTCAACGGGGTGAGCCCACAGGGTCAATGATGTCCCTTCCAGGACTTGTCCGAATGGGTTGTCGGGGTGTGCCAGCCGGATGTTGCAATCAATCACCCGGACTGTGTCGAGGGGCGGGATTTGTCCAGAGCTGGATCTCTCAGCATCGGTAATTGGCCATGATACGCGCCCCTTGAAAGCAGCCCAGGACCAAGACGGCCCAACATACTTAGAAGATCTCTCCCACTCCCCTATCCTTGTAAAAAGGAGGTCATCCATCCACAGGCCTGCGCAGTACTTTCTACTGCCGCAGTTGTCGGGGGAAGCAGAGAAAGTCGAGGCAATACCAGCCATAGCCGGGAACTTGTCGGTGTCATATGACAACTGCCTCTTCATGAATTCTCGCACGATTCGGACCCAGACCGGCTGGAGGTTGAACCAGCGAATGCTAGGGAACGATACCTCATATTGGGTTCGGGGGTCATCTTCAGAGAGGTTCTGTTCTCGGCAGATCTAGGATATCTTGTCTGCGCTGAAACAGACGGTTCGCCGTGGGAGAAACTGCTCCTGAAGGACCCAACCACGGCGGAATAGTGGACTGTCTAAAGATGAGTTCCGTATATGCTCTCTGTGGAGGTATAATGGGCAAACTTCGCCTATGGGAGAAGTTATCTCAACTTTTGCATATAGTGATGGGCGGGGCTTCAAAAACCCGTCGTTGTCGTCACCAGCGTCTACAGCCGCTATAGTGAGATACACGTTACTGTAGACGTTGGCCATGCGGGATGCCTCCACGGCCCAATCTGACACATCGTCCTGAATGATGCAGAGCGAGTCAATCCACAGGTAGGGGATGCCCAGGGACCGAGCCACGATGATGGCATCCGAGAAGGTCTGGGGTACATCGCTAGAAAGAGGAAAACCGCTCTTCATCCAGGAAAGTGTCGCTTTTGTAGTGAGAAACTTGCGCGGAGAGGTGCCCCAGCAGTGACTGAGCGCCGCATACATTTTGTGGCCATGGTGCCGGCCAGTCCCCTGATCATCCGCTAGCTCGCGCAATTCGATCCTGTCAAGATCCCGAATGTCGAGAAGACGAGAAGGCAAGAATTCCGTCTTTCGGCAACACTTGTGCGCGGTATCACAGTGCATGATCCAGCTGAGGACATGAAGTCGTGTGCTATCTGAGAAGGGGGCATGATGGACGACGGTAAATTCAACGTCTCGAATGAACGGTATATCTATCATTTTGCACATTCTCGTCAGCAATCCGAGCACCGAAGAAGTAAGTGATTACTCCAGTCACTTACCGTGTTCCGTACTCAGCATGGTGCGCGGCCCTGAGGTGCGGCAGGTGTAGCTATAGAGCAACCTAGCCATCCACGTGAGGTCATCTTGACTTTGACCTAACCATATTGAGCTGAGGCGGTATACGGCGTTCGCCAAAACGCAACTCCTGCCCCAAACTCTGAGGGTGTCCTGAGCTGATTGCCCTAAATCGACGTGGTACTTCGTTGACGAAGTACTAGGCCCGAACACAAGGTTCCTGGGGCCCACCACAGAGCAAACTGGGCATTGGGCGGGTGGCAGTGAATGGGTGATAGACAGCGCAGGGTCCGTACTCGAAATATGGCCCTGACACAGTGTGCGGACACAAAGCTCGACCGCCTGCTGAGCCTTAATGTTATCCTCCAAGGACCAACTCAGTTCGCTGGAGGCTACACTGAGCGGTACGTGTACCTCGCTGGCGACTCCTAGAGTTGCGGATGTTCTGCTGGTGATTCGTCTCTCTGACGCCGTGGCTAGAAAGATTGAATGAACTGCAATCTCAGGGAGGAGATGCCACTCCTGGCTGAGTCGTTTGTAGTACGCGCTGTTAACAACGAGACCGTCGGAGGTTTCGGAGCTAGCAGGCCCTATACTCCGATATTGGCCAAATTGTGCGAGTATCTGCGGGTACCGTTGCTGGCCGTCCCCTCTCTGCGGTGTTGCAAGGAAGACCACACCCCGAATGCGGCCCCGGAGCCTCCGAAACACCTCATCAGAGTAAATAAGCAAAAGGGCCTGCATGTATCCTAAGTGTTAGATGGACTCCTCTTGCACGGTGTCGGAACGAATGAAGGAAAAACATGCTTGCTTCAAGAACAGGCCGCCTAGAAGATAACCGACGAACACAATCGGCTGCTGCGTCGAGGACCAAGAAAATGGATCAGCATGAAGTTATCTACCTGTAGGGATTGGATATATCATCCGAGCCTTACGTCGTCAGCACTTTCGGCGGAGAGCTTGAGCAAAAACTCCCGCACGGCCTGCACAATAGCGTTCGGCGCACCAGCGAAGAGCTGGTCAGTCTGAGTCCCCCAATCAAACTCGAAAGAAGTGATCTGCAATTCTCGACACGCCTCAGGGGACAAGAAGAGGTAATGGCGGAGTTTCGAGTATACACCATGGAAAACAACAAGACTGGTAGTCAACAAAACGTCAGTGAGCCCATGTATCCGACACTCTGGCACGGAGCGAAAGCTTACTCTATTCCCTGACGCGGGGGAGGCGCTGTGTCTTTTGGAACTCGACTGCTCTCCATGGCCAAGAAAAATTCAATGTGAGGATGGGGTTTACTGGGATGTGCGGGCTTTTACGCTGACTGTAACGGCCATCATTCGCAAGTGTTTGCTATCGGGCGGACAGAAACAGCGGGAAAGATGCTCGATCTAGCCTGAGGCAGCCAACGATAACGGACGCTCGGCCAATCGGCCACTTTCGGACCGCTGTAGAACAGACCAACCCATTGAGAGGGCTTGGTAAGCCCTCTCGGATCCTATGACCCACCAAAATTAGGCCGAGGATCGTTCTTACAACCACGCCGGCCCACTTATGGTCACGGCAAGTATAGCCGGGACTCACCTCGGCTCAGGCGGCCCTCAGTGCGGCTCACCTCTTGCTCAGGATTTGCGACTAATACGGACTCGGACAGAGAAAATTATCGGGTGAGACTATAAAGGTAGGGGTAATGATGCTGACGAGAGGCAGGACTCCTCCACGCTTGGTACACGACTTAGGCCGACTTCTTGATGCAGTACCAGCCCTTCCAGTTCATCGCCGAGGTTGGAATTGAGGTCGGTGTCGAGTTTACGCTCGAACTGTTGTTTGTCTCGATCGACATCAGCTGCTCGTTGCGGGCAGACCTCACTCTCTGGGGCATGCCATTTGGCGGCGAGGTTTACGTGGACTTTTGGGTGTTCGGCTTCACCATTTCCTTTGGAAACGATCAGCAGTCATCCGAAGCCGTTTCACTCAAAGAATTCTAGACTCTGCTGATGCAAACGCCGGATGCAGACTCCACGCGCGACACTGGCCCCCAGTCCCGGACCGTCGACCAGATGCACATCCTGTCGGTTGAAACCGGGCGGTACGCCGAGACGGCCAAGACAAAAGACTCGACAGCAAGGCCACAGGGCGAGGCTTGGCATGTAAAACGTGGTGGATTCGTCTTTCATGTCCAGTTGCGGATTCCGGTGCAGTTAGTCAAGCAGGACTTAGGGGAGGTCGCCAATGACACAGCTTTCATCACAAACTCGGTTTCGAACACGTCGTTCTATGCCAAAGCCATGCAACTCAAGGAGCAGTTGTTGTCAAAGGTGATGGTCACCGTCCGAAGGCATGGCGAACCTGAGAAGACAACGCTTGTTCCAGATGACGGGAAAGGAACACCGGCTTCACTCGACGACGACAAGGGAAACAAGAAGGGAACGCCGTCAGCTCTGCACGACGATGGGCCAGTCTTGGCATTCACTCCCGTCAAGCCCGTCATGAAACAAGTCCCAGAAGCTCTCTGGGGAACCTGTAAGTCACCCACTCCCCTTGACGTAACCGCCTGACCTCATACTGACCGGCTAGACGACGAGACCAAGGCCCCAGGCCGGAGCCGCAACAACGTCAGCGACCTTCTCAACCCCAAGGAGGGCACAATGGAACTGATGATGGGCGCTTCATTCCACTGTCCTCGACCAGACATCTCAAATGACAAGCTAGTCCCCGTTGACGTCCTGTCTTCTAACTCCTCCGATGTCTTCACTGAAAGGGACGAGAAGTACAATGGAGCTGATGATGAACATCCCGAGCTAAACAGAGATATTGTCGTTCAAGATGGGGCTTGGAAGTCCGAACAGCCGCTAGTAAATACCTGGAACGTGGCGAAGCTGGCATGGAAGGGGGAAATCACGGCCACGAAGATTGGTACTGCAGATAAAAACGCAGCGAAGGGGGTTCAGGATGCTATGGATGTAGCGACGCTGTGGAGTGACGCGTTTGGCTGGGATATGATGAGTGAGAATTGTTTGAAAAATCAGCTGAGTCCACAGGAGAAGATCATGCCACTCGTCTGGGACCAGTTTGAGGAGTTGTACATGGCGTGCCCCCTGGTTGGGGTAGAAGCGTAGGTAGGTACTACTTAGGTAGTAAATATTTATTCTATCTACACCAACTGCGCCACAGCACCACCCATGTCGGTCGACCCGGGAAAGGCCTCGGCGCTGTACTTCAGATAGCAGGTGCCATAGCTATCCGGCACAGCCTTGGCCAATTGGTCAGTAAACACCACGGCAGTAGAATGAGTTTGAATCTTCAAGTTGGCTCGAGGAGGTGCATCTGCCGGGAGACGTGCTTTTCATTGTGTCTTGCTTTCTCGACTGCAACGGACCCACCGAATGAAGAACTTCAGACTCAAGCCTTGACACTCTTAAGCATACAAGCCAACAAACGACAGCCCCTGCAGCCTTAAAAACTCAAAGATGATGCTCGAAACCTCGCGGGTTTGTGAGATCTCCGGCACAATTCTGTTTGAACGTCTTGCTTGAATCTTCCACACCCCGTCTTTTGTAGTGAGTTCAAGCTGCTCCTCTCACTGTCCATTTCTGTGTGCTTTTCGACTAGTCTGTGCCATAATATTTCGGACTCCTCGTCATCAGGATTGAGTCGATATCGCGCCGAGGCCAGGATCTCTTGTCCGAGCTCGTGCTCTGATTCAATCAAGAAAACAAAGGCATACGCGGAAAGGCTGCAGCAAATAACGAGAACTTCGTAGGTTTGGGCGATATAGCCAGTGAAAGCCCAAATCTAGGATGTCGGTATGGCGAGTTGAGCGGCCGGCTTGCCACCAGCCAGTGGGAGACACGTAACCGGGATAGCTTTCAAGTAGCCTGGTGTAGAGACGAAGGCCTTTGCTGGTCAGTTCGAGATCCATGCTATACTGGCCAGTCACCGTGAGCTGCAATTTCTCTGAAGCGATCCATGCAAACTCGCTGGGTGACTTGGCCCATGCCCCCCGGAGCTCCTCCGGGGGCTGTGTGGTTGATACCCAGGCCAACAGGCTCAAGCCGTTGGTTTTCCTCATGACCTCCTCCTGAAGGCGGCGGAAGGCGTTCGTACCCTCGCCATAACGCATGGGCATATGGACATCGCAAATTCCCACTAGACAATAGGCCACGTCCTCGACCCTTGTAGTTGCTCTTCCCGAAGCCCATGACATCTTCTCGGCCGTTAGGATATCGTAGACCTCGTCGACGCCCTTCAATACGGTCACCCGCAACCCGGTAATCCGAGTAAGTGGCTCCAGCCAGTCTTTCTTGGTTCCCCTTGGAACCCAGGCTGAATCGTAAAAGCAGATCTCGGCTGGCGTAATTAACTCCTGGAGGGTCCAGCCCCGAGTAAACCATTTGCACCATAGCAAGGCGATTTGAAGACCGGGAAAGTCAGAGGGGAGATCGGCAAGGTACACATAACAGAAGGCAGCGTCTCGATATCACCGGAACATGGAGTTAATGGCTTCCGAGGGCTCGGCGCTGCTGGTTTTATCGATGCAGACTGTGTCACCTGTAATGAGTTGTCCGGAGCCATTTACCCACTGCAATTTCCCTTTAAACGGATAGCAGTGTGCAAAACGGAGGCAAACGCAGGGCCGCTTTCTCTTCTTTAACTAGCTCGTCCCCTCCTTGTGCGTAATGGGCTAGGTTTCGGGACCCAACCTAATGGCCGTAGGTGCGAAGAAAAAAAGGCGAACACACCTCATGTTAACGATCAAGTTTGATCGCACTTGCAAAAGCGAGTTGATCCGTGCACGTAGTCTCATTTCTCGAGGTGGCATAAGGTATTTAGGTTTCTCTGACATATCATATCGTAGCATGACACAGCTGCTCTTGGGCTTTGATGATGAAGGCGCAGGAAATCGAAGCGCTGAGCGCCTCTTTTCTTTTGAAACAGCCAGACAATCCTTGGCACATATGACTGGGTGATGCCGCTGGCCGCCTCGGCCCACTTCGAGCCGCGCGGTTAACCCGGCGCACTACTAAGCTGTTGACAAAAAACACCAAACTAGTACTTCAAAAGCGGCTCCTCTCTAGAGAGGCCTCAGGTATCATGAAGTACCGTCACATCACACTTGCGTCCCCTGATGATATTGGTCTAACAAGAAAGCGTCGGGAGCTTGTTGAGGGTTGTTAAGCAGCTATTTCTGCACGGACCACTCCAGTCGGTTTTCCTTGGCAGCAGGCTTGCTTGGGTCGGTAGGCGCTTAGCACCCCGCAGCGAACGGCCACACCAGGTCGCAAGGCGACAGTGCATGGGTACAAATATCACCCGCCCCGCTCCTTGCATCTCTCCTCAGGGCATACTCAACTTCGGCACATTCTCACCCCTGAGCGAGCAACCAAATGGCAGACCCGGTGAGCCTGTCTTCCGGGCTTCTGACCCTGGCGACCTTCGCCTTCCAGTCCAGCATTGTGCTCTACAAGGCGATTGAGAGCTACCGCAGCCACCCTAAGAACGTGCGCGACCTCAAGGAAGAGCTTGAAACCCTCGCTGATGTCTTAAAATCCCTTGCTGAGACAATCGAAAAACACAAAGACACCGACCTCACCACGCTAAAACTGCCGCTGCTCCGATGCGGAAAGGCGTGCCGAGAGTTTGAAGATGTAGTTGCGAAATGCTCGTCGCGGTCGGGCGGACCAAGGACGAGCTTCCGCGACTGGGCAAAGCTCAGATACATGGGCGACGGCATCGACGAGTTTCGGAGGATGCTAGCGGGGTACAAGTCAACCATAACCATTGCGCTTGCCAACGCGAACCTGTACGTCGTGCGAGCTGCGCCGTCTCCCACATTTGCGACAGTACCCGATGCTGACGACGAGGTCTATGCCTCTCCTTTGTCTAGCCGGCAGTCTTCCATCTCGACCGAGAGCCTCGAGAGATACAAGTCCATGATCCGCGACACTACGGCCGACCTTCAAGATCACCTCGACAACGTGAATGAGAAGCTGCAATCCGAATTCCTCCGAGCCGCCGAGCGATCGAGCGGGGATGCGGCGCTTGTGCGGCAAATGGAAGAGGAACGGTCGAGCGCACAGCAGTGCATCGCCATCTGCTCTCAGCTCTACGCGCAGATCAACCAGATCCAGCCCACGTTGGCAGCGGACCGCAGCCAGCGCTCTGCCGATGCGCGTGCGATTACGGCAGATGGCCTAGAAGGATGCAAAGACGCTCTAGGCGTTGCGTCGCAGCGGCTAGAAGAACATCTGAAAGTCGTGGTCGACCGGCTGATGGTGACGGCTAAAAAGGCCATGTCGTCTCCAGAGGAAGCCGCCAAACTCGAGGTGCTACACGCAGAATGGCAAACGGCAAGGCTATGCATCGACGTCTGCTCTAAAGCGAACGAAAGCGTGACAAAAGTCAACGTCAATGTCTTCGAGAACATCAAGGGGGAAGAGGAAATCCTCCAGTTTTTTGCCTCCACCACCGGCAGGACGGTACACGCTAAGGATATATTCGTGGGTTCAAAAGGCGTTCAGTTTGGCGGCCAGATTAGCGACGTCACCATCCAGCAGATTTCGCGGGACTTCTCCCCGAGCGCTCGGATGGTACCAGGGAGTAATCCGCAGATTGTGGCCCCTGTGGCGGATGGAAATAAGACCTTCCAGTTCCTAGATCGTTACGGCAAGGGTCACAGGCTCAGCCCCCAGCCAGAAACGCATGTTCAGGGGCCTCTGCACCAAGGGAGCGACTCAGAAAAGGCGAGTGATTAGTTAGCTTCCATAGAGGGCTGTTTGTGTTACTGATCCGTTAATCTGCATGAATTCCTAAGTGTAACGTACCACTGTGCCTTAGTCTGATGCGGTGCCTTCGTCGTCGATCCAGCTATGCTATTAAATGTGCGCGCAGACTTCAAGCCACGCTATCGGTGTCTCCGCCACAGGAAGATCTGCAAAACCTACTAGCCCATCTTGAACAAGGTAAGATGGAGATTTTAATAAAAGACAGTTGCAATTCCATCAGTAGACCAGATCTTACACATTAGCAAGAATTAAAAGAATTACCTCTGATGAGACAAGTGTAAGTTTCCGCCACTTTTGCAAAAGACTATTACCTTTTAACAAAAATCGGCGAGAATGCAGCTCAGAGTTAATATATCTAACGCGCATTAAAAAAAACATCAGCGTAAGGGGACTTTAGCCAGGGGCCGAAAACGGGGCCGAGGCCTAATTCTAAGGCCCCTACTTATTATCGTTCACCTTTTAACAAGGTTCTAGATCGTGTGAGCGACCTACGTTTACTGTGGCAAACACACACTCTTTTGTAGGGCTTAGTAGTCGGGTGAACATCCTTAGGTGCAGCATGTGTCGATCCAAACGTGCTCCAGACCGTGCTCGCGAGCCAGGCGACACGTCTCCACCACCTTCTTGAACCCCTTTAGTGTTTCTGCCCAACCCGCTTTGCAGATCTTGCAGGGAGACCTCATCGTCGCCCCAAATGTGAGAGAGGATGGCGTAGCGTGGGACATCTTGACCAAGAATGGTCCTCAGCTCCATTGTCATCACGTTGATGAGGCGCATGTTGGGCGACGCGTGGTGATAAAGCGGCGATTGCAGACCGACGGTGGCTGCACTTCAAGTTCCGTCTGCGGGCCTGATTCAAACCCCGCTCCAATGATGTCTCAATTTCCGGTGGCGGTGGTGTCCCGCGATTGCTGCAGTCCAGGAACGGTTAGTGTCGAACAGCGGGGAGGGTCAGCTTATTTTTCTTGGCACCAGCAACGTTCTCACAACACGTCAATTGTTCTCTGTTGGACTAAACCTCGCGATATCTGCATAACACTACAGCTGGATGTCGAGACTTGAACTAATCAGACTACGCCATGTATAGCCGGTGCGTGATGCGAGAGATGTATGTGGTTGCTTTGGGTTTAACAACACTAGCTGGTCTTGAGCTGAAGTTTCTGAAACGGCTAACCAGAAAGCTCATAACTCAGTGAGGACGTCAATAGTTCATTGCGCATTGGGCTTGCAACGGCCTGAAGCATGTACACGCCGCTACTCGATGCACTTTGTGTGAATGCTGGCTTCGCGGACTACCTATAGACGATACTTTTGCCGCGATATCCTCTTGGTCGCAGCATTGAAGTACCCACGCAAAACCTTTGATCCGGCGGGTTGCGCAACTACCTATCTAGGTAACTACAGGACCACTGGCGAGGACGCTTCTTGTCAACCTGGAATTAGTAGGGGCTAGGGTTGGCTTCCTAGCTTGCCTTGAAGGTGGGCTTTCGGGAACTTGAATGCAGTTATTTGACGTGGGTTGACCTGTCTTCGTCGCTGTGAACGCTGCTTGGGTTTTTTAGACCCTTCAATCTTTAAGGGGTCTACTAGCGGGATAGAGGCCGGTACATTGCACACATCATTTGACACGGCGCTTTGGTATTGGGATGCACCTGGGCATTTCAACCTAGGCAATGCCTCGGATGCTGGAGAGTGTCAACGCTCTTATTTGGTTCTAACTCAAATGGGGAAAATATTGAGACCATGTCGGAGTCTTAAACACCGATGGCGGAAGTCTGGGAACACTGATGAAACATTCGACGACCAGGTAAACCCTCCCTGCAATATAAAGACCCGTTGCAGTGACTGTGATAACAACGAAGACGATGACAGCGCCGATTCCAAGAGGTTCAATAGGTTTTATTATCTCGGGACACGGTGTCAGCCGCCGTTGCAATCCAAGCTTCGTTCCCTCCGGCGTGTGCTTTTGATATAATTTGGCGACAAACTCGAAAGCCAGGGCTCCAGCTGCGAATAGACCCCTTGCAGAGAGTATAGCCGGGACGAAGGTTATGATGGAAATCCCGGAGATACGCCAGATAAGCACCTCTGCCTGGCTCCTGACAGGGGGGTTCCAAGCCAGCAAATGTAGACTCCCATACGCGAGGCCAGCAATGAACAAGCCCAAGTAAAAAGCTGTATTGCTGTCATGGTCGCTGCCGGGCGTCCTGCGGCTTTTCCGGACAATGATCAAGGATCGATGGACAAGGAACTTCCGACCCCATACGCCGTGTGGGACGAGGCTGGGATACTTTTCATAGCACTGCTGAGCCATGGAGAATCGGGTAATATCGCTCTTGGTCAGGACAACGTAGGGCCGTCCGATAGTCAGTGGTGCTGGAAACTCCTGTTGACTCGGACGGATGGCGTTGCAGTAATATCGTGAAAACCCAAAGCCCAACAGACTGTGCCCAATGTAGAGTCGATATCCGTGATGTTGGTGGCTGTCCTGGCCATTCTTGTCGTGGTCAAGGTCGATGCCCAACGACTGAGCACCGAAGAATTTTTCGTCCCTGGCACATCTCAAGTTGAGAAGGAAGCCCGAAACTCCGCAAGAGTCTTCCCGTTGTTGACAGTTTGTTCCAAACTTCTCGTATACAAGCGTGACTCTGTCGTAGGGTATCTTCCAGCCAAGGCCCTCCATCCTGAAGTCGAGCCCAATGCAGCGCATCAACAGGCCAGAGCAAATAAGTTCGGTGTCCGGACCTCTGATGGGGGTAGGCTCCTCGATGTCAAGTGGCTTGCTCCACCACAGCGAGTACACGGCCACGGCGCAGATGGCGTGCGCAAGCGTGTTGAGTTCCAGAAGGCTGATGGTCATGCCCAATGCAAGGCGCGAGATGCATTGCGCTCCAAACCACGTGGCTTGCAGCAAGGCAATGGTTTTAGCGAACCCGTTGGCTTTGCTTTTGTCCCTAATGTGAGCAATAGAGATGTCGGGAACCAAGTGAGGGGCAATTTTGGCCAACTTCACCATCCCAAGACTCGTTAAAGTAGCGCGCGTTCGTCCTTGGGGCAGAATGCCCTGCTGGAGGACATCAGCGTCGAAGACAAATCCCCCCATGTTAGCGTAAAAGCCGTGCGTCAGGGTCCATTTATTCTTGCGTCCTCCACTTTCAACACCGGGGGGAGCTTCCACGTCAGAGGTTCGTTTGTCGAATAAAAGCTCGTTCATTCGGTTGCGCAGATGGCGGGCGTCTCTGAATTGCTCAAAAGCCACCCAGGTGACAACCTCCGGAGCGAACAAGCCGACAAGAACCCACCAAACCTTTCTCAGTGTGTGACGCCGGGGTAGGTACTTGATCCTTGGTTCGTCGACGTCTGGGATGTTGAGGTGAAGACTCGTCCAGATGCAAAGGATCATGGTGATGACGCATGACGACAGGAGGCCGAATGTTCCTCTTGTTGTTGGTTCAGACCGCCATACTGTTTCGTTGCTGGCCACGCCGAAGTCGATAACCATGTTGACGTCGCGCGATGGAATTGATTGACTATGAAGAGAGAGAGCGAAGAATATGAGGCCAGGCTCTAGAGTGAAGCTAAAACTTGAAACTCGGGAGTTCAAGGGAGGCAACAATGGCGGCTGTGCATTCAGCTGGCCTATCGGAGCGGCTCCGGCCAAGCCACACCGCACCACGAGTCGAGCAGGGCAGTCTGCCAGGATTCTTGTAGCTAAGCAAGCGGTTTCCAAAATAACAGGGACTCATTACTTAGTAGTACGCCTGGAGGGGGCTTTTTTGCTGGGTCCTCAGGTATCTTAAGGTACTGCCACACCACCACCAAATTCCGTGACGATATCAGGCTAACAATAACAGCCTGACCAGTCAGCAAGAGCTGTTTGGAAGCTATCCCTGCACAGACCACTAGCTATTTTGCAGTCCCTATTATTTTGGAAACCGCTTGCTAAGTAACCACTTCAAGCTGTTCGTGTCTTTTTCCTGTAGTCATTTCTTTGAGATAGTTAATAGTGAGAGTCTACAATGAAGGGAGAGGGCAGACACCTCTCGTCATTGAGTACCAAGGAATGGACGAGTTGACGCGGAAGTTCCACAATACCATCACGTCAAAGAACCGCGAACCTCCAATCGCTGTTTAGGGTTAGGGTTAAACCCCGCTTCAACGCCATCAACCTACGATGCAATGAAGACACGTGATGTTCTTAGATTGGTCAATCCTGGCAGCCAATCACTCTTCGGCTCAGAGAACAGGAGCATTTCCAGTGAGAACTCGTAGAACTTAAACAGTATGACTAAACAGCCCTGTATCTGTGACATACGAGGTCTCTTTGAATAGGTATAATTATTACCCTAGGTAGGTACATACGGTGCCTCACTTTCCGGCGGCGGTGGTCTCCATTGCTGCCGTCCAGGAACGGTTAGTGTCCAACAGCGGGGAAGGTCAGCTTCTTTCTCTTGGCATCAACATGATTCTCACAACGCGTCAATTGTTGTCTTTCAAGACTGACACCGCCGAAACACCTCAGCGCCCACTCAACGCATCAAAAGTCAGGAAACCAAGCCAGGAAGAATGTCCTCTGATAACATCAACGCCATTATCAATGCCCCGGAGCATCAACTCCGCGTGCTCGTCCAGGCGCTGCTGACAAGCGACGATCATGAACTGCGGGACAAAGTTGTAACCACATATTCCAAGATACTGGATCCAAACTCGGAGTCGTCCAGTGATGGGGCCAACAAACGCAAAGCCAACTTTGCCGATGACGGCCGTGCCACAGCTGGCACGCCGGACGACGTTCAAAGCTGTCTGCGGTGCAAGACGTCGTTCTTGCTCTCGAGGAATTCCGGGCAGGAATGCAGATATCACCCGGGTCAGTTTGCCCTTGCTACACCTTCACTTCAAGTTTGGGCATGTATCAGTATCACAGAGGAGCAATCTAACGTTTTGCTTCCATTCCACAGGAGATCTCGACTTTTACGGCGCCAGCGAGATCTGGCAGGAATGGGAGTACAGTGAGATGGACATGGACACCATGGAGTCTCGCAGGGACTACCCCGAGGGATTCAGGTTTGCGTGCTGCGGGGGAGATGGTGATGCGGATGCCTGTAAGGTCGGAGATCACATCTCCCGGAAGAAGGCGTGATTTTGGCTTTGGAATGTGATTTTCAGAGGAGCCGCCATTGCCGCTGGGCACGAAAAAAGGACTATTGACGCCAAAGCGCGGGGCCTGCGTCGGAAATAATTCCGCGTGAGGGGGATAATGGTCCTTCGGATAGGGCATCATGTATCCCATGTACGAAGCTTCCTCCTCTGACATCCTATTGCTTTGTTCGGACCTCCCACGCCCCAATCTCCATACCTCCGCCATGCCTACCACACAAGAACACCACCTCTACATCGGCGACAAACCTGCCTCTTCACGCGGCTAGACTCCTTCCCGCCGCTGACACTTGCCATAATAGACTGGCGGACTGCGGATATCCTGGATGTAGATTTGGGGAGGGGGCGAGGGGGCGGAGTCGCTGGGGTGTAGGCATTGGATGGTGGTAATTTATCCGCTTGGAGGGGGATGGGAGAGGGGGTTGAGTTTGTGGTTGCGGTGGAGAGGGTGGTGGTGGAGGGGGTTGTGGGGGATGAGGAGGAAGGGAAGTGATTTGAGTTTAGGGGGGAGGAGGGAGATAAAAGAGAGAGGACTCGGTGATGGCTGGATGTTTTATACCTACCTTAGGTACCTTCAATGTAAATCTCGCATCATCAATTTAGGCGTTAAGCGGATGGAATATCTTATAAGTAGTAGCAGTTAGTTGGTATAGGTGCTGTTAATGCCTCGATGTTCTTCTCAATCTTATTATTCTAGTGTCGAGTAAACAAACGCTTATCCAGTATACTAGTATTCCCAGTAGGTTTAGACTACCCGCGAACGGTAACTATGTTAGCCTATTAATATCTCGACAGTAAACATCACAAGGACCTGACTTTGCTTTCCCTCACGGATGCTCATTTTTATAACTGTAAGGGAGTTTCCCTGCAAAATGTCTATTAGTTTTCGGCCACCTAAAGGTGTGTGATTAAACAAACTTCAAATTAACACCCCACCCTCACTTGCACCATTAACGCCAACTGTTTATTTTCTGAAAATCTTCCATTTCTTTACCACTTATTTTTATTTTTAGTATTAATTTACCTCCATATCGCTAAGTCATCATCACCATCTACACCTACTTTATTCTAAACGACTAAAAGAGGTGTTCCATATAGGTTAAAACGCACCTTCTTATCCCCTAAGTTATACTATAGGTATCTTCCCTCTTATAAGCATTACTCAGGCTTAGAATCACTAGGTATAGTGACATTAACGCATAGTATTAGTTCACCTCAGACAAGGTTCAGCTTCTAATCAATTTTATTCCCAGATATATTATTTATCTTACACTATAGGAGCTGAAAGCTCCACCCGTAAGGGCAAGCGGTCCCTCTACTGCTAACTATCTACTATCGGGGCGTAGTCGGGGCGTTTCCACCCCGCCCACTCTTCTGTTTTATCCTACTAAAATACATGTGGTTTAGTCTCAACTACCAAACGCAGTGACAAGTCATAAGGTTAGTACCTTATACTAACGTGTGTTATAAGTGAGATAGGAGCGTAAGCAGGTTATTCTCAGTTCTACTACACTTACACCCTTTAACTATAATAGCTTAGAAGTCTTACGTCACCTCCTTTTTTCATCCAGGGTAGAAAAGGAGACCCTTTCAGCCCAGGGTAACTCCCCAGGGTTTAACTAAGACCAAGGTACTAACGGCTCGGGGGTAACTCCGTAATGTCTCCCCCCTTTAGTCCAGTCTTCTTTATACCGCTTTAGTTATCACTAGTTTATAGTTCTTTATTCGTTATAACTTTCAGTTCTACACTCTGCTAACTTACTTCTTTCAGGCTGTTATCGCTTTATTCCTTCCATCCAGGGTTACTAATATAGCCAGCTAACCTCTGTGTACCTCTTTTAGTGGTTTTATAGCTTCCATCTAACCTTTTTATTAAGGTTAGCTAACCTTTACAGTTCTTACAGCTTTACTCTCTAACCTTTATAAATTCTTCTTTTCTCTCCAGCCTTCCTTTAAAACTTTTCTTCCTTTAACTATTAACTTCCTCCTCTTAAGCTTCAAGCCTTACACGCCTTATAATTACCTTTTTATACCCTTACTTACTTACTTCTACTGTTATTATATCTATCCTAAGCCCCTATAAACGTAACTTTAATAACTTTAATTACAACCCTCTTACTACTGTTACTTATAACTGCCTTATTAACACTCCGTTAATTATTTACGTTATCTCCTCTTTATCGTATTATTAACGTATCGTTAGTAATAACGTTAATAAGTTACCCTGCTTAGCTTATATTAACTTACTAAATAACTGTACTTATCTAGACTTCCCTTTAAACTATTATAAGTGCTATCCTATTCAGAGTAAGTAACTGCTTTTACTGTTTATAAGGCGTTTATTAACTAATTACAGACTTAGTTTATTATTAAAAGTGTAGTAATAATTATAATGATTATTTTCATATAATAAGTTCTTATATTATTTACGCTTTATTTACTGTCTGCTGAATTATCTAAAGTCTAAGCTTTACTTATACCTTAAAGTGTCACGTTACTGTTATAATAATCTATGCGTCTTATAAGCTAGCCGTTACTTTAACTTACTAAGATGTAAGTAATTTCTTCTGTTAAGTCGTATACAAGTTATTAATAATGCAATAGCTGATCGATTAGTTCGATATAGTTTAATAAGTCTAACTATCTCTCTACTTTAATATTAAGATAGCTAAATAATAGGCTGCTAAGTATTTAAGCTACAGTTAAAGTATCCCTCTTACTCCCTCTAGCTCGGGTTCGTCCGTTATAATTCGTAGCAGTCTTAATAGTAATCCTATAATGCTAGCTTAAGCTGTTTAAGTACCTTTACTTACTACTCTTATAAGTAACTTACAGGTTAATATTATTCTGCTTACTTAAGCTTAATGTCTTAAAACGCGTTTAAACCTTATTTAACGTTATTTAACTATATTTAACGGTTTTACTAGTTTAAAAGGTTAAATTACTTAACAGTAAGTTAATTAAAACGTAAGTATATATTAATTACGGTCTATTTACAGTTTATTTATTACTAACTGTTATTATAAGTTACTATTAATAACGCTTAAGATTAAAACTGTCCTCCTCTTAACAGTCTTTAAGTTAGTAATAATAACTGCGTTTAGTCAGTGTATAATAGTGTAAGGGTTATTTACAGTATATTTACAGTATATTTATAATACGTTTACAGTTCAGGTCTTTAATTATATAATTATCCCTTAATATTATTTACTATCTTATCTTTTAAGTTAGGTCTTTACTATACTACCTTAAAATCTAAGTTAACGTTTTAATATCTTCTTCTTTTTTATACCTTATATATTATTAAGGTTAGTACAGTCTGGTAACAGTCTATCTAAGCCTTTCCTGTTATTATTAAGTATCTTAATTAAGCTGTATTCTTTTAACTTTTTAATTTCTATAATCTAATTAGTAATAATTATTACATTTACTAAATATAATAACCTTACTCTTAAATCTTATTAATTATAAAGTTAAATACTATATAAGTTGCTTTTATTATACTTTAAGCACCTTAAGATTATATATACTACCGTTTTTAAAGTAATACCGTACTAGTATTAAGGCGATATTACCTTAAGAACCTTTCTCTAATAAAGGAAAGCGTTTAAGCTAATCTTCTCCATTTTAACCTATATAAGGATAAAGCTTTAAGCTTTTATAAATTTTTAATAAAGTTAAAGTAATATCTTACTTTTATTAAGGTTATATATATCTACTATAGTAGCGATATAACTACAGTGCACAAACACTTTATACCTCTTTTTTCATTATCTTTCCTTTTAGTTATAAAGGGTAAAGATATTAAGGTTATAATCTATCTACTTCTCTTAATTTAGGTTTTTCACTTTTCTTAATGTAAGCCTTAACTAGTCTTTTACTTACACGGTTTTTATTAAACCACTGTTTATTAAAGGGGTGTATATTATTACACTTTATCTTTATTTCACTTATTTAATTATCTTCTTATTAATGTTATGTAAAAGCTTTATAATCCCTATACGTTTAAGTTATTATTTAACTTTTACTATTTATCAGTTTAAATAAATATTAAATAGTAAGACTTAAGCTTTTAACTTTAGGTTCCTTATTAAGGTTACTTTATATACTTTAAATACAATCTGTAAGTACTATATCTAAATGGTTTCTAACTTTTTAACTATCTTTCTTACTAATCTTCCTAACTTCGTTAGTATATACTATATATTTACTCTGTAAGTGAGGACACTTCTAATAACTTTAATGTAAATTTCTTAAGTGTGGACAGCTTATACTCCCTACGTTTTCTTTATAAGTTAAGTTAATATAAGGGTTTAAGTTTCCATTTTTCTAATAATCCTCTTTTAGTAAGCTTTCTAATTAAGCTTTCTATTAAGCTAAACTTCTAAAAACCTAATTAACTTTACTAACGTTAATCTTAAGTAATCTTCTTTTAAAATCTTTACTCTTTCAGTTTATAAGTGCCTTATTTATAAAAAGTAAATAAGCTTACTCTTTTTTAAGTTAAACGTTATCTCCTTTTCCTTTACTTATTCTTTACAGATCTTATACGTAGCTTTAAAGATCTTATAACATATTAGTATATCGTATGTAAAGGCTTAAAGGTTTATATTATCTGTAAAACTTAATGTAATTAAGCCTTTAATATATTTTAGCTTTTCGTACAGTGTACTAATAAAGAGGATAAAAAGGATTACTAATAGGGGGGATCCCTAAGGGATCCTTTAAGTAATGTCTTACAGTGTTAATAACCCGTTATTAAACAGTAACTGGGCTGTTCTCTTATATATATAGCTAATTAGTTAAAGGATAAGTTTTCTTTTAAACTTTAAGTCTCTTAGTATAGCAAACAGCTAGTTTTAATCTACTCTGTTAAACGCTTTAATAATATTTAGTTACAGTAATAAGGTGTAAGCTTTACGTAACTATATTATATAAATACTGTTAACGATAGCTTAAATAGTTATATCTGTCGCTCTTTTCTTTCTAAATTTAAACTAAAGGTCGGGAAGTACGTAGGCTGTTTCTACTATAGTAAAGATCCTCTCTATTAAGATAACTTTAATAATCTTCCTTATTATGTCTAGTAAAGTTACAGAGCGGTATACTCTAACGTGTTTCTTATTATTAATCGATTTCCCTAGTTTTAACAGTATTATAATATATACAGTATATTAACATTCTAAGTAATAATTAAGGTTAAAGCTTACTTATATAATCTTTACTAAGATAGCTAATAGTCTTTTATCCTTATTACAGGTCTTTAAAAGGCTGTTAAAGATCCTGTTTAATCCTGGTGTTTTTAAGGCGCTTACTCTCTAAATAACCTCTTTTATATCTAAGTCCTTTACCTTCTAATCTATTAATATAGTCTTTAAGAAGGAGCTTACTTTTCAGTTAAGGTCTTTAAGTTTTAAGAGATCTGCTTCCAGTATAGGGAAAAAGCGTTCATTAAGTTCTTTTATCTTCTTAACGTAGGTAATGGTTATTTAAGGTCCGTTAAGTGTAATGTCTTTTATAGCTTATAATACTGAAATAGCTAATAGTTTAAGGGGTTAATAACTACGTAATCTAGCCTAACGTTCGATATTCCACATTTCTTTTAAGTCCTTATTAATTGTTATCTTATCGAGGGAGCCTTATTAGCACCTTATTTACGCCTTGCTAATCACTTTATCTCTGTACCTCTTAGCCTTCTTTAACTCCTTCTTTACAGTATAAGAGCGTTACGTTCTCTATATCTTTTCCGCTCTCCTTACGTCTTTTACAGCTCTTTTTATTTCGTTATCTTATTATAACGCTGTGGTCTTTATATTCGGTTTCCTTCTAAGTACTGTAATATCTGCGATATATAAGAGCTCCTTTAATAATGCTTTAAAAGCTTCTTCTAATTTATAGATATTATTTATACTAGCTAGTATTATAAAGTGTTTTATTATTATTATAGTTATTACAGTGTTTATCATTTTATAACTGTAACTTTCCTCTCCTTCTTTTTATTTTACTAGTATATTGTTAATCTTAACTGCTTACGGTATATAGTCTAACCTGATTATACTCTCTACACCTAAGTAGTTAACGCCTAGCGTGCGGGATACTTATATATAGTCTATTATACTATCTCTTTCTTTATTTCTATATTTAAGTTATGTTAGTTCCTTAAAAGGGGTCTTTAACGTTAGGTCTTAATCTTCCGCTAACCTTACTAATAGCTTAACCTTAAGGTTCCTACGTCTCTCTTTATTTTATGTTAGGTTATGTACATTGAAGTTACTTATTATAACTACTCTCCCTTAAGGCATTTTCGCCTTAATTTTAGTTAAGGGGATGACTTAATTATCTAGTTTCTTACTTAGTATATAGATTAAGTAAACTGTAATAGTTTCCTCTTTATAGCTGAACGTTACTGATACTTAGTTTAGGTTAGAGTTTATAATCTACGCTGCGTTAGTAAGCTATTTACTAACGTATAGTGCTGCCCTTCTGCTGTAGTAGATTATGTTAAATTTCCCTCCTTTTCTACATCTTAAAGTACTGGTAAACTAACTTTAAGGTAGTTCTTATATTATTATTAGGTTATAATCGCTCTATATTTCTAACACCTTATTAAGTCTTACGTCCTTATTATTAATGTTTTAATACAGTATTTTTAACTTTATTAACTATTTTATAAGGGGCTGTTTGCGAGTAGTAATGTAGCTGGTTATAAGGGTTGTTAGACTTTATTAATAGTTACTGTTAGTCTTACTAAGGCTTCTGTAAGCTGCTATTTAGGTAGGGTCAGTATAGTCTTTAAGACGCTGCTAGGGCTTAGTAGCTTTATATATTACGTGATATTATTACTGTTAAGTATTCCTGTTTTCTTTAAGAGATTAAGTCTCCTTACCTTAACCTGTAAGATTTATCTTCTCTTATTAACTACCTAGTTTCTATATCCTTACGTAACTATAAACTAGTCAGTTACAGTGTGTTTACGCTTAATAATAAGGGTGAAGTTTAAGTTCTGCTTATTCTTTTCCCTATATGGTTTTTTATACGTTATAGCTCTATCGAGGAAAATCGCTTTAATACACTTACAGTGCTCTTTTACTACGCGGCAGTCCTTATAGAAAGTTAAGTAGTTACTGTTATAATTAACATATACTAACTTATATTATTCTGGTTTTAGTTTTATTAAGTAGGTTATTTCTTATTTACTAACTTTTATACTGTTTATATACAGTACTTTTACGTATAATAAGTAACGTAATGTCTCCTTACAGAACTTCGCTTTATATCTTTATTTACTGTAGTTAAAGCATTAAGTCGCTTTTACTTTACCTTTATAACGTTTATAAGGGAAGTGCTTATACTTTATAATTATACCTTTTTTAATTAAGCTAATAACGTCTTCTAAATTATATACTTTGATAATAAGCTGTATAGTAAAGTTTAATTTACTATTAAGTTATTTATAACTTTATTTATAATTAATCTTACTAATCTACATATTATTATAAGCGTTAAGGTCTTTTATTATCTAGCTTTCATTTATTATAAAGTTATAACTATTAATAAGTTCAGTACGTAATCTTTTCGCTAGCACTGTATAAGTGCATCACTTAAAAACTACTTCTTTTCCTAAAGCTTAGTGTACTTAACTTTTATTATTAAGGTTATTATACTATTCTTATTTATCTTCTTCAAACATAATTATTACGTTACTAAACTATTAAAGGAGCTTTACTATTACTACGTTTATCTTCTTAATATTTTAATTAACCCTTTATATAATCTCTACAGGGGTGTTATTCTCTAAGTTTATATTTGTAATTATAAGCTTCTTAAAGGCTTTCTTAGGTACATAATACATACAGGTTATATTTAAGGTTAAGGTAGTTATATTTCCTAATCAGAGCGCTCTTATATAAGTATAGGTTTCGTTAAGTCCAGTCTTCCAATTAACTACTTCTTCAATTTTCATTACTTTTTTAAGGATCTTCTAGATACTTATATCAGTAGTACTACTAATAATAATAATTAAATTAATAAGCGTTTTCAGGGCGCTTACAACGTGTTTACATATCTGTTCTGTCCTAAAGACGGCTTTAAAGTAAGCCTTTATGGTTTCGAGGATCGCTCTAAACGTACACTCTTCAGCTCCCCTACCTATCACAGCGTCTTAGAAGTTTTTATAAAGATTTTCCTCCTAATTATTCTTCTACTTCCTTTTCGCGATCGGTCCGTAAGCGTGCTACAAGCGCTGTAATTCGCTTAACCCACTTTTCTGCTGAAAATTTCCTCGTCGGTTCGGATGGACGTTTTCACCCTCAAAAGAGGGTTCAGCACCATCGCCAGCCGCGCCTTCGGTGCGCGATCGGTGCGCCATCACTGCGCGAGGCAGTTTAGGTCGCTGATTCCAAATCCGTTATCCAAACAGTTTTTAGGGTTTTATAACGTAAGAATTCAGCCTTTAATAAAGTATTAAAATAACTTTACTTTATTCCCAGATATAAGTTCCCACAATATATACGCAACCTTAACTTAATCCTTACTTAACCTTACTTTAACAGGGGTTATCGTTACTATTATATTCTTTATATACACCTAACTATACTTTATCCTCTTCTATACCCATTACTGTCTTATCTCCCTTAAGGCCTTTAAATCTAATAACCCTAACGGCTTTAACTCTTACAGATTAAACTTACACAGATTAAATAACGTTACTGTTATATTAATTAGTTATACTTATAAGTTAAAAAAGGTATATTTAATTAACTGTTACTTATTAAGGGAGGATATTCTAATAAATCATTTAACTAGCCCGCCTTATACTCCTTTACCCTTTATCTTACGTTACAATATAGTTACTGCTTATAAATATCTGTATCTACTAGACTATTAGCGGACTGCCTACCTTATAATAACTTTAAACCTTTAATAAAGCATGTATTATCCTTTAAGGGCTTATAAATACTATTATTTACAGTATTACTAAGAGTTCTCTCTTTAGTTAATAAAATATCTTTCTCCTTACCTGCTTCTTTACTATTAACAGGGTAACTTAAGTAATTAGAGACTTTAAAAGGTAGAGTTTAATATGTAACGTGGGAGAGTAGTAACAGTTTACCTTAAGGTTACTACTAACTGGTATAGGAACGTACGTAATAGCGAATAAGTTAAATAAGTTGTTAAGGTCCCTTAATGTTAATATTAATACGGTTAGCTTAAGTAATTATATAAAGCTGCGAAACTTAAATAGCATTACAGCTATTATAGATATATAGAAAACAGTAGATATTAAGATTACCAGGACAGCTAGGAGGGGTGGTGAGGAACGTCTGTAGAAGCCGCTATAGGTATATTTCTCTAAAGCCTTATAAAGGAGTTACTTAAATTTATAACTTAGGGGGTTCTCTTATATAAATGTGTTAAATAAGATTATTATATTTATATTTCTTTACTTAAATATGTAAATAAACCCTAATAGTAGATAATAGGTATTAGTATAGATAGATGTGTAAAGCACTTTAACCTTAAACACCTCCTTCTTAACGAAAAATAACCTGTCCTTACCGCTTATACGCACAGTGGCCCTTCTTATGTCATTCTTTAAAGACTGCGGTCTATATAAATTAACAGTTATATCCAGCCCTAGCTTAGCACTCTGTATATACCGGAACCACTATATGACATCCAGCCTCCCTAGCCCCTTATACTGCCCCCTCTGCTTTATTAAATAGGATATAAATAATATAATATAATATTAATAAAAAGAATTAAAAGTTTTTAAAATTATTATAGTTATAATAATGTTTATTTATATTAATTATTTAAAAGGTATTTTATATTTTACTTATATTATCTTATATACTTTTAAAATAGGTACTTTATATAATATAAGCACTTTACTTATAATGTTTCCTTTACTTATATTATAAGCACTTTATATGCTGTAAACGTTTCCTTATTAGTTATAAGGGTTTTAAGTCTTTACAGCTTTAGTTTAATATATAGTATTATATCTACTATCCTCCTGCACTATTCCTTCTGTAGGGGATACGTTAGGTTATAGCGGTTTAAGTGACAGCCTGTAAGGTTGTGTCAGAAAGACGGGGGTTCTGGCTAGAGGCTAGAACTGTTAGAAAGGCCTAGAAACCACTAGAATAATAGATTTGTAACCATTACTATACGGCTTACCACTATTTACAGCTATAAGGAAGGTTCTCTAGCTGAGCTAGAGAACCGTATAAGGAAGAGAACTACGTAGTTATAACCCCTTTAATTCTATAAAATCTAAAGTGTAATGCTTCTAACAGGTTATTATATTAAAGCAGTAAACGATCTACTTTTCAAGTCCAATAACTACCCCAAGAGCAGGCTTAACAAACCAATCGCCAAATCGCAGGCACTAATATGCTAGGTAGTCCCCGTCCCGTTTTTACACTCTTTAATACTAAGGGCTGTTAACATCTGTCTTAATGTTAGTAATATATCGGGGCTTTTATAAACTTTTAAGTATTAATATATTAATCCCCATTACCTTCCCCTATATAAAGCTAACTAACTTATAATATTAATTAATGCTTATTAGTCACCACAGTTAGCTAATCCCTACATTAATAGGCTTAAGGCAGCCTAACCTCTATATAACGTCACAACCCCTTTACCTTAACGTTAGATTTAACATCCTTAAAGGATACTGTACGTTATAAATCTCTAACATTCTCTAACTCTCTCACAATACTAATTTAACCACCATTCCTCACTAACGCTAAACGTGCTATTATAACGGTATCACTATCAGGTTTCACCCTTCGTCTTAACAGTTCTTCCTATCTGCGTTAAAAGGTTAACTGTGGGACGACGTTACCATTATATTACATCTGCTATCCTAAAGGTTTATTTTATCTGGCTTAATATAACATTAATGTAAGTTTCCACGTCGTAACGACATTCTCCAGGATTGCTAACCTAGTACCAGTATTATCTGTTAGCCGCTAACTGTACTATAGCGCTAGTACAGTAGCTATGCTGCGCTAATAAGATATAGGACTTATATAATAATAACAGCTTCTTCTACTATCTTAAGGGTCTTTTTAGCTATACTGTATAACAGATTAATAGTAACGGGTGTAGATCAGATAACTATATCCTTAAAAGTGGTAAGGTATAATTACTACTAATCTAGGCCAGTAAGGGTAGGTTTACTTATAGTGCTAAGAAATAAGGTCTGATTAATTAAAATGCTTACTAAAGACTAACTAATACACTGTTATCAAACACGTTAGCTTCTTCCTAAGTGATAAGGTCTACCCTAACGCTATCTTCCTTATTAACCACACTACCAGCCCTAGTAACAAGTGCTGGTGACTTAAGCTTTAGTAATAAGGCTAGTATTAGCGTTAACGTCGCTATTAGTGTCCTTACTCTCATCCTTATTACTTAGCTAGTGTACTGGTTTTATAAGAAGAGCGTAAGGGCCGGATTATTAGACACAGTCCTGATAACGGATCCTTACTAAAACGCTAAATATTATACGCTATATTAAGAGTTAAAGGCCTAACAGACTCTTATTAAAATGTTAGTGTATAAGGAGCACCTGGTAGAATTAGACAGCTATTATTATTAGGAAGCCTAGAGGTTTTAACAGTGGGAGATGTCCACAGTGTAAGCTGAATTAGTTAAAGCTATAAGCTTAATAATTCTAAGATTATACTAGTTAATTAAGAAAGGTGATTATAATAAAGATAAATTAGTAAAGATAGGGGATAGAAGATTAGGGATTATAACGTAATGTTATAAAATGTATTAACTAATCCTTATAAGAGGGAAGAAGTTCCTCCTATAAGATAGCCCTTTATAAGGGAGTATTATTAAGCTACCTATTACGTTACAGAGCCTTTAATCCCTTATCACCGTTTCGCCTTAGTAAGAAGCGCAGATTTATAACGAAACTCGAAGCCAAGGAAGTAAAAAGTAAATAGTAGGGCTATGTAAATAATGTTATTATATTTATTATTAAGTTCGCTTTCTTTTTTATCTTACTTATTATAATTAGCTAATAGCTTTTAAATTATAGTAATTACACTTATTTTAAGCCTTTAAGACTTTTATAGATATCTTTAGTTAATGGAACGAAATATAAGTTACCTAACACCTAATTTTAAGGTATTTAGAAAAGGACAGTTATATTTATCCCTAAGTACGTAAGGTGTTAACTCGCTATTAAGTAGCTTACTTTCTCTAATAGTAAGTATACCGTTATATAACAGTACTGGAAATTATTACTATAATTACGGCTTTTAATGTAATAACCGCCTAGAAATCTGAACTGTTAGGTGACTGACTAGATCTGCTTTATAACATTATTATTATTAGGGCACTATTCCCTATGGCTGTTAAGTTACCACTACTAGGTGGAGCAGTCAGTGCTACACTAGCAGATATAATATAGGTGTTTGTAATAGTAAAGTAAACGTTAAATTATACATCACAGGTATTATCTAATAGATACGGCCAGCTAGTCTTAACCACCGTGTAAGTTATAAAGGCTGTTATATAGATATTACAGTCTTTTATCTATTATTATATTAGTAAAGGTCCTATAATAACACCTAGCTACACTTATAAGCGTTAGTAATATAATGCCACAGGTTATAACGTTATCTAATAAACAGTATCCCTTATCTCTATATCTTTTATTAATGTAAAATACACTAATAGGATAGCACCCACCAGTATAGCACTCCCCTATAGCGTAATAGCTAATATTTATAAAGCAGGTAACTTTGCTAGTGGCCGTAACTATAGTGTATTTGGGGACGGGGGAAGGAGTAATAAATTTAATAGAGGTAAGTCCTTAATTAAGAAGTAGTGTAAAAAAGGTAGGTAAGAGATATATTTTACTAGTTTAAGTAATGTGTAAGCTAATATTAAGATAAAAGTTAAGATTTATAAAAAGATAATAAGGTTATTAAGTATTAAAGATAAAATTATAGTTAAATATAGTAATAAGTATTACCACCTTTTATTTAAAGTATAGGTATCACTATCAGCCTTTTTATTTATCCGTCTGTATAACAGTGTAGTGTTTTTAAAACTTTACTAATAAAAGGAGCAGTCCCCCCCCCCTTAAAAGTGAATATTATTCTTCCTTATTAATCTAAATAGGTTAATATTAGACAGATAGGAGTAAATCCTGTAAAAGTGGATTTAATGCTAAGAAGTATGGTAATATGTAGACTTAGTCTGGGCTAGTAATAAAGTTACAACCCTTAAAAACGTAAGAGTAGCTAGTAAAATTAATAACGGTAATTTCTATAAGAGCAGCGTGTCTGTTAGTGGCTACCTTAATATGGCCACCATAACGCCGGTATTCTATAGTAGCACTATATAGGAATTTTTTTTACTAGCTGGAGATTGGTAGCTGCAGTGTTAAGTTTTCGTATTATAATATTTAGTATTTTTTTCTACTGAAATCTATAATTGGGCTTTTTAAAGGGGTAATCCGTTTTCAGCCCCAGCCTCTAAACCTATAACACAGCCACCCCCTCTTTACCTAGCCCGTGCTATAGACGGCTTTAATTAATATAAAATTAAAAGACTTTTAATTAAATCTTCTATTACATAATATATAAAGATAATATTAGTAATATAATAGTAATGGTATAAACGCTCTATAATTTAAAACTAACTTATAACCTTTAAATATCCTTTTACAGTTTTAATAACCTTACATACTGGTACCTTACCCTCCTTTACGTCCTTATTATATAGTTTTTCCACCTTTTTAAAAACTTCTCACGCTTTAAGATTACGCCAGATCTTATCTTCTTCACCCTTTATACTTACCTCTTAACAGGCTATATAGCTGTGTAAATCGCCCATTTTAATACTAATAATATCTGTTAAATAAATAAAGAGGGGGTATTTACATTTTATACACCTTTATTTTACTTATATTATTATTTAAAGTTATTCCATAAATAAGATATATTTAAAAATCTTAGCCTTTAACAGAAAGAAATAGTTATAAGGTTAAATTCCTTATTTTAAGTAGCGTTCACTTTTTATTAGGTTACGACCTATATATTACTTATAGTTAGGTATGTGAAAATTAAGACTGCCGAATTAAGAGACTAACTTAAAGTGTGTGTAAAGTTACTACCTTAAATCCTTATTATATCTAAGTTATAGGTTTTAAGGTGTTTCTGTTACCTAACGATTCAGTGTAGATTTAAAGCTGTGTTTTATACAGTATTTAGTTTTTCCTTCCCTTTTATCTTTTTAATTATGTTCTTTTATATTCTAATAAAGTAGTTATATTTTTCGTTATAAAATATAAGCAGCTTATTAAAATCTTATTTATATGGGGATTAGCTAAGTATAAGTTAGTCTTAAAGTCTCTTAAGTTAAGAGAAGCTTTTAATAAAAGTGTTAATAAACTTAATAATATTACTAGCCGTTATTATAAGTCTTTATTACACCGTTACTATATATATATTCCTAGAAGTTAAAGTTACTTTTTTAAAACTTAATTAAATTCTTTCACTTTTTACCAGTATTATTACAGTGCTGTTTATAATATCTTTAGTCCTTAAAAGGCGAAACATAGACTAGGGAGACTGTTAGAGAGATTATTAGAAAGCTGTGGGGAGGATAATAATTAACAAATATATAAAGAAAAAATGATATTAAAACAGGGCTAGTATATACCACCTTTTAAGCCGACTATTACCGTTTCAGTACCTAATAAGCTGTAAAAGTAAACTAGCAGAATACTTAATTAGCCTTATCTAAAAGCTTAGTATAAGGATAACTTCGCTAACAGAGTGTTTTACAGCCTGTTTAAACTTACTGGAAATAAGGTCCAGATAATGGATATACTTTTTAATTAAGGTGTATTAATTTCCAGTTACCTTATCATCCGCCATAATACTTAAGAACAAATCAGTACAGTATCTTACACGTTATTAATTAATAGTCGAACCTATACCCTAATAGCTAAACATCCTTTTAACTCTCTAGAAAGCCTTTAAGTCTAGATAAATAACTTAATCGTTCTAACGTTAATAGAAATAAAGGAAGTGATAAGGGATCCACACAAACTATATCTATCAACACACTACTACTAAGTAATCAGCATTATAACTATTAAAACGTCGTTTAATCTTAATCTTTTACTCAAATCTTAAACCTTCTAGGTAATAAGCTGTAAAGAAATACCCCTAATACCCCCCCCCCCCCCCCCCCACACACACCACCTACCCCTAAGCCCCACACAGCCTCTAACACAACAACCACCACTACCCAGTATTTAAACCACAGCCCTCACACACCTCTCAGCTCAGGCCAGGTTAAAATCTTACCCCTTTGCCAATTCTTGCTCACCACCATTATAACCACCTTAATCAGGCGTACCTGCCTTTCCTTACAATTTTTCAACCTCCACCTCACGGTAACGATCGAGCCGGTCACTATGGCAGGCAGCGCACGCCAAACAGCTCGCGCCAACTCGTCACGCACGATGCCGCAAGACGACGACTCTCTCGAAAACAGCTAAACGCAAAGAGCGACTAATAAGCCCTCTAACCCTACACCACCTATCGACCCTCAGACCGCATTTACAGGAATGGACCCGCAGCAATTCCAGGCCCTGATAGTGCAGGCGATGTCCAACTTTACTACTAGCCTCGGAACTCTCGGCACGACTTTAACCCACCTTAGTGGCCAAGGACTGTCTCAGCCGAAGATTGATCGCCCTCCTGCTTACGCGGTTAACAAGCTTTCAGTGGACGCCTCATTCTAAGATAGGGAAGATTGGCTTAGTGCAGTGGAGCAGGGGAACGCCACGCGCCGTAACCGGCCCGAATGGCTCCTAGTTCAGTGGGCTAGCACTTAGATGGAGCCAGATGCATAACAGCAGTGGAGAGCGTACCAGAGGCAACTTCATGACGGGGATTTCGAACAGCTCCGGTGGCAGGAATTCAGAGACTACGTCAGCTCAGATTACCTTAGTGGTAAATCAGGAGAAGTCCAGGCCCATAAAGACTAGCTGTTCTGCTACCAACGCGGCAGATCCCCCCAGGAATTTTACCGTGAATGGGCCTCCCTTGTCCAGAGCCTTTCGGGTATGGAAATCGACAGTATCTTCATGGCTAGAGATTACTGGATTAAGCTCGATCGCTTCTATTACACTCAATACGCCGAAGCAGTCACTGACGTTACTTCGGCTAAAGACTATACCGAGTGGTGTGAACGTATCTGGCTAGCTAGGGCTTCCTTGTTAAGGAATGGCCACGAAAGAGATGCCTACCGTAAGAGGCCTGGATCGCCTATTAGCCTCCAAGACGCTCGAAAACTACCCCGTACCCAGGAGGACTCCTTCTCAGGGCCACTAAACGACAGGGCACGGATCTTACAGAGGGAGACACGCTATGTGAGCTTCCGCATTCCACACGCCAAGCACCCCGGCCAGGAATACCCTCCCACACACAGCTAGCCACACAGCTAGCCACTTAATAAGCTATACAGCCAGCTACATAGCCAGCTACACAGCTAGCCACACAGCTAGCCACACAGCTAGCCGCTTAACTACCCTAAGGATAGTGTTGTATGCTATCAGTGTGGTAAGCCTGGCTACATCTAACATAACTGCCTACACCTATCCACTGCAGCCGCTACAGTTACTGCAGCCAGGGTACAGAACGTGGGGGCTGAAGATAACCACAACGCTGAGGACCAGTGCTTAGAGCCATCAGATTCGGAAGACGACTTGGGAAACGAGAAATAGTAGACGACGACCCCGATCGAGCTACCCAAGAGATCTTTACTAGGGTACAGCCAGGCCCTACCTTTACCATCTAAGGCAGTATCTACTCTCAGCTCCGTAGCCGAACGGCTAAGCTTATTACAGTGGCTATTAATACCGATACAGGCGCCCAGGTCAACTACGTTAACTACCAGTTTTGCCGTACCCACCATATCAACCCCTTACTCGAAGCCAATAACTTAAACCTATTATAGCTTATCAACCTAGACAGTAACCAGCTTAAGAACCACAGAATCTTCCACCTAGCCATTCGCCTTGCTGATAGGCACAGCCAAGCCCGTACTGTCTCCTAATACTATTACAGGGTTAAACGGCCAGAAGGAGCACTGCCGATACTGTGGGGAAACCCTGGAATGGGCCAGGAAGGAGTAGTACTGCAAACGGCCAACAATACCTTTAAATAGGGCCCCTACTTAGAGGTTTTACTAATAGACTTAGCTAAGGACGTGCTTAACGGCGTGCCAGCCTTTACAGTTACGATTTCCAACATAACTATTAAACCTGAGTGTAACGGGTAAAGTAGTGTGTTACAACTAGCTAGGCCTACTCTACAAAGACGCAGAATATGAGGAAAAGGAAGAAAGAGAGGAGAGGCCTTATGAGAGGCCCTCTTGCTTATGTATATAACCACGTTCCTCCGATCGGAGGGAGACAGAAGGTTCTAAAGCTGTCGCGTGCCTTGTTGAGGTTTAATGTTATGGTCTGTGTGTGTACTTTAGTAATTCTGGGAATGGCTTCGTTCAGGGGTAGGGGGTCGCCGGTGGGGCCCCGCTTCGCCTCCGGCTCCGCGGGCCTGGCGCTACGGCCAAGGGTCACCAAGGCTATACCAGGGCTTAGCCTGTCACAGATAACACTTATGTTTTCCATCGTTCTTAATGTATGGTTTTTCTTTGGCGGTCCCTCTTTGACATGTTAGTTACGTCTTTACTAGTAGTAAGCTAGCGTTTTTTAAACACGCCACCTTAGCTAAGGTATAGTCATTCTTGATATTAAGGGCTTAGAGGTTTAGGTCGATTTGTAAGTGCAGATAAGGGTAAGGGATTTATTAAGATAATTTAGGTTATTAGGATCTTACGTTAGTGTTAAGGTTGCCTAAATTACATTTAAAACTCCTAAGTGGCGACTTATATACTATAATGGGATGTAAAACAGGCTTGGTGTGAATAAACTGGTAGGGTTTTAGGGAGGCCTGTCTAGTGAACCTGATAAGGGGTTCCTTTTACGCGATACGGTGGCAAGCGCCGGATTTGAATGGGTGATACGGTGATAAGCGCTTTGAATGGGTGATACGGTGGTAAGCGCCGGCTTTACCTAATTTTTATTTTTATTATTTTTTACACGATACGGTGGTAAGCGCCAGCTTTGAATAAGTTCCTAATTTTTATTTTTTTTAAATTCTGGTCTAGTCCCTATCAGGTTGGAGGGGGGCAGGGCTTAATTGGGGAGTGCATCTAGCGAGGTGGATATTGCCGCGTAAAATTCGCTCCAGAATCGGCAACCCTTGCGCCCAGATTTGGAGGCCCGGCCTCCACGAACGGAGGTAAATTTGCGGGAAACTTGTACTTGAGCTGTAAGAGATGGATGAGGGGAAATTCGGAACCCGGAGTTTGGGAGTATTCAGTCAGACCGTTTGTGATTGTATCAGCGAAGATTGTATTATTAACCCTTCTCAAGCTTGCAATGCCGTTGCACCGTCTCTGCCTCCCTCAACTCAACTAAGCACCCGCGACTACATCCACTCCATACTGCATCAACGGCGCCAGAATCACAGCCACAAACCACCCAATCCACACCTTATACGCCCACACATCCCTCTCCACTGTCCTCTTCCCATCCCACAAAGACAACAACATCGCCCATGCCAAAACCCCCGCAACCCCCAACAGCCCGCCCATCACAACCACTCCCAGCCCCAACACCCTCGGAATCACCACCGACCACCCTACCGCCGCACCCACCACGAACCACCTCGCACCCGCATCCCCCAACGCAGTCTGCACCGTCCTCCGCCCCCGTGCCTTATCCCCCTCCTCATCGCGAAAGTCCTGCGCGTGAATCGTGCTCGCTATCAACGCACAGACCATGACCAACCACAGCCCAGCCTTCCCCTCGTAGATGTCCACATCCGCATCCCGGGCGGCAGATTTGTCTGTGCCAGCGTCGACCCCGAAAAGAAAAGCTCGCAACCCCCCGGCGAAAAAACACCCATACCCCGCCGCATTCAACCCATTCCTCACCCACCCGCCCTTCGCACACCCGCCCATCTCGCAGTAGTACCACGTCAAGACGGTAAGTCCTAGACATTCCCGGATGCAGCCTAGGTAGTACGACGCCCCGAGCCAGAGGGGGTAGTATGCTGCGAGCAGGGCGCGAGTTTGGGAGGGGGAAATTCGGCCCGATGGGAGGGGTCGCCAGGGCTTGTTGAGAGAGTCTTCGAGGATGGAGGGGGGAGAGTGTTGGTTGTGGAGGGAGAAGAGGAGGAGCGAGAGGTAGGGGTGGAGGAGGGAGAGGAGGGTTGAGAGGAGGATTGTCTGCGTGGGGAGGGGGGTTAATGATTTGTTTAGTTAGTGGTGAGGTGGGTGGTGGGTGAAGGGGGAGGAGGATAGGTGTAGGGGATAGGGGGATAGGCAGGTGGTGGACGTACATAGTAGCTGGTGGGACGGGGAAAGGAGAAGGATGTCGAGAGGGCGGTGGAGATGGCGAATACGGCGGAGGGGTAGACGGTGTCTTTGTGGGAGCTGTAGGTGAAGAGCCAGATGGTGTAGGCGTGGTAGCGGAGGGTTGAGAGGAGGTGGCGGAGGGGGTTGTTGCTGCTTTTGGGGAGGGGGCGGAGCGTCGTGGTGATCTGGGTTTCGGTTATTATTTGGATCGGTGGGGAAGGTGAAAAGATTGAGTGGTTACCTCTTTTGACGGACCGTAGAGGGTGCTTGCGTTTAGGGCCAGCCTGGACGGGCGGTGGTGCACCGCAGGGTCGCTGTTCTTCGTCTCCATGTTTCGAGTCTAAACCTTGGAAAACGGCGGGGATGGACGGAGATGCAAGTGTACGAATAACGCTGATGGATATTCACTTCGATCTAGGATATGGAAGGGGCTTTATACCTCCATAGCCCAGGCTCGGCGGCGCATGGAGTTGCAATCCACTACCTTAGCAATACTACTTGTCTGGAGACTGCACTATTACTCGCCAATGAAAGATCAACTTACTCAGAGCCCGTGCATGTACCCAAGTCATGTAACACTACGGCTGGGCCACACGGGCTCCAGTCATTAGGGGACGTTGAAGGTGGTGAGATTATTGTTGGCAGTATGAGTTACTGAACGTAAGAGCTAGGCCTGTTTAAGATCTCCGGAAGCGGCGGCGACGTGGCGGTTGTTTTTCGTGGCTTGGGTGTCTGGTATGTACGGGCTCCGAGTAGGCGTCTTATTTGTGAGTGAATGTGGCCTCCTAGTGGCTGGAAAATCCTGCCACATAAAAAGAAGAGTACGCAGAGACTCCATGAGAGCAGCAATATTACACCAACTGCATTGGAAATTATCTTGCCTACTAATCAACTTATCGGCGAGTTTGGAGAGGTGATGAGCATGCCAAGGTGATAGGTAGCACCTTGCAGCAGAGGGCTTGGCGTGGATGAAGATGGATAAAGAGGCGAGCGACATGGTGGCCAACTGCATGGAGACGGCCAATGGATGCAAACCATGCGGCACCCAAGAGGCACCATTTGTGTGTGTGAGCGGAACGGAAAGCTGGGACGGCACGTTTTCTTCCGCTCAAGCTACTGCCATAGGGTTGGTTTTCGTGACTGACATGAACAAAAGGACAAATTTTGAGCCGCGGTTAGTAAATGAAATTGGGGGTTAGGGTTATGTATGGGGTTTGCGGTGGGGCTACGATGCAAAGTGATGCAGGCTACGGTGCGGCGTGAGGACCTCTTAGTAAACTCTTGCCCCCCATTCGTTTTCCCCCGTCGGTAGTTGGCGCATGCATAATAAATAAGTGGATCTGTCAGGGAACACAGCGCGGGGGTGGACAAGGATCGCGTTTAAACCAAGGAAAAAGTTGTTATTGTCTCCCTTGGGTCCCCTTAGGCGAAATGACAGCTGTGCCCTTCTAGGCAGCAACAATGTCTGCTGCACTGCGGATTGCGGGCCCTTCTCGAGGTCTGTGCTACGCAAAGACTTTGAGAGGATTTATTTGATCGACGCCTTTTCGCACAGAGTAGCTCAACTTCTAGCTGATCGGTACAGATGATGGTGAGAATGTTGTTGACACACCCCAAGACCAGGTGTCGCTCCCTAGATAGTGCGCAAAGTAGGATAGCCACCGCGCTGTAAATTTCAGCGTTCAGATGCAGTCTGCAGAAGGATTGAAGAGTTAACTGCTCTACCCAGGCGAGCAAGGTTGCGAGGAGGTACTGGAAGATTCTTAGCAACATGCCGTCACTAAATAGTTGACAGAATCTCCAGGCAAATGCAATGTAGGCTCTATTTCCAATTCCACCATAAAATCTATCCAACTTGTGCTAAGGCTTGACTCAGGCGCTGCCAGCAACAACAGTGATCGGCACCTGGACGGTCGTGACCCGCGACGTGTTCTTGTCGGCAAAGCAAAACTGGAGCGTGTGCGGGCGAACACTTTCCGGCCCTCCGAGCTCGCACGAGAATTGCAGCGAGTTGCTCGAGTCTCTCTCCATGTGACGGAGAACGATAAGATCCTGTAAGGTACCAAAAGACCCCTGGTAAGCAATTGAACTTGGTTGTTGTCTGCCTCCATCGCCACATCTATCAAGGGGTGGGTGACTTACATTGCAAACAGGTGCATTCTGTTCGACGTTGAGGTCGGTGAGCAACCAATTATCGCGGTCGAATGGAAGTGTGAAGACAAGCGTGAAGACGTCTTTGCACGCAACAGCCTGTTCGTTGCCCGAGAAGGTTAAGGCGGGCACCACCTGAGGAACGGTAAGTGCCCCCCCTGCAGCAATGGCGGCGTCGAGCGGCGCGAGGCTGTTGCGCGTCCAGAAATCGGCCACGCTGTTCGCCATGCCACTGACCTTGACAACCACGTTGCCGCGTACCCAGAGAACCACGAAGTCGTTGCCGGCCTGGCTGGCGTTGCTCGTCACCATAAGCCGGTCAAGTGTAGTGCCGTAAATGTCGGCGGGCCCCGTTGGCTTGTCGATGGAGCTGGACCACGGAGCGCTGTTGCCGATAAGCTCGTTCTCAAATGTCTTGGCGGCGCGGCCGTAGTTGCAAATGAACAGGGTGATTTCCGTCTCACGCAAGTAGCTGGGGTTCGAGTTGGGCACGTCCCATGTCACCTCGAGGCCTTCGGGGTTGAGGTAGACGTCGACGTATCACCGCCGCGGGTTGTTGTTGGCCAGTAGGATGGCGATGGACTCCTGTAGCGAGCCGACCGAGACGGCATACGTGGTTGTGTTAGGGTTGGTGGCCTTGGCCTTGTCCATGGACGCGCGGCTGTTTGGGCGTCGACTCTTTGTCCTTGGCTGCGGCGCGGAAACCGCACGCGTCGAGCGCGCTCACTACCCAGTGCGAGGTGGCGTTGATCGGCCCGCCCGGTCCCGGGGGCGGATCGTCCTTGATGGTCGTGTCTGGATGGAGGCTGTAGCAAGTTGTCCCCACAGATGAGGTTGATCCGTTTGGGCTGGATGGCCCCAGCAATGTAGTCTTCGAGGCTCAAAGTACCGACTGCGGGGCCGGCACAGGCACCTACAATGGTCTCGTTGCCGCTGCCACTATCGGTGACCTTCACAAAAGCATGGTTGCTGAAGTAGGTGCGGGCCGGGTCATCGTTGTCCACCAAGAGCTTGTCCGCAACCTGGCCAAAGGGGCTGTTTATTGATTATTTGGATAGCCAACTAGATACGTCTTCTTGATGAACCCGTACGGTACCATGTACATCCACGTGGCCTTTAGGTTGGCGGGACCGAGGCCGGGTGCGATCTGGACAATTCCTGCCTGGTCGTAGCAATTGACGAGGTTGCTCTTGTTGATGCCGCGGACTCAGCGGCGGAGGTCGTAGGGCCCGCCGCTGTAGCTGTTGGCGTACTTCATGCTACCGTGTGTGATGTCGTACTGAAATCCAAAGTTGGAGTAGGTAGCCCAGGCGACGTAGTCGGTCCAAGGCTGGGTCGGTGATACGGGTCGCGCGTTCAGCACCATGGCGCGGAGAAAGCGCACGTCGACGTCGCCGTGGTAGAAAGCTGGAAGCTCGCATGGGAGAGTGTAGAGCTCAAGTCTCGTGGTCTGCACGCAGACCGCCTGGCTGTTGATGGTGACTGTCCAAGTGACGTCACCCGCGAAGCCCCACGTGAAGCTTGGGTTGGCATAGCTGGGCAAGAACTCGAACGAGACGCGGTTCGGCGCGACCCAGCCTGTGTGCTTCTACTGCATCGTGCCGGTTGGCTCTTCAATGGTCAGGGCGGTGGTGCTCGGCTCAAGGGACACGCCGTCGGGCATCGAAAATTCAAGGGACAGGTACATCCAGTTCCAGGCGGCGTCCATCTCGGGAAAGAACGATCCCTGGTAGCTTCCATTGGGGTCGTCATCGTTGGTCTCCGCGTCCTTGCCCGGCTGCCACAGGACTTGGCCGACCTTGGAATGGACAACCCCAAGCGAGTTGCAGATGTCGACGTTGACGTCCGCTTTGATGCTGGTCAACGTCACGGTTCCGGACATGGCGTTGGCGACGAAGAACAAGAGCTGTCTGCAGTGGAGAGTTCCGATGGGGGAAGGAGCGGGTGGAGGCTGAGTGCAAGAGGGGGCGGCGAACTTGGACCGTGGGCAATTGATTCACTGCCTGTTTCGAGGCCACACCTGCGCTTTATACATCGTATTGGTCACACAGCTTGCCTATCTCCATCTCCGTCCGCGTTTTGCAGGGCGTGCGGACGGTTCCGCAGTTCATGGAATCCATGCGGTTCAGTCCAGTCCATCTGTGAGAGGCATGGGACTAGACACAGCGCCAACACAGTATTGCTGCTGTCTATTTCCGAGACCATCGCCGTATTGGGATCTAGAGCGGTCTAGACTCTAACCCTTTGGTATGCTCAGCCCGCCCGAAATCCCTGCTATCGCATGCGCCTAGCTTATTTTGGAGTTTCGGCAGAACATAGCGCGCAGATTCTACACTACCTACGCAGTGCGTCCTTTTGGCGCTGAGACTACCTACCCGACGCTAAACCAAGCATCCGATTTGAGAAAACAGTGGGACGCCCTTGGTCTTGTCTCAAGTCGCTCGTTCTGGTGCCTATCAGAGGCGGTCAGTCGCTCCCTTTCGTCCACTCGGCTTGACTCACAGTAGCTGTCAATCATGTTTGCAAACTCTGCAGCTGGCATTGATTTCAAAACCAAAACGCATGCAGTTGCGCCCATCCGAATGGTTCCCCTATGGACTATCCGGACTTGTGGTGAAATGGTTGGAAGGATCCATGGATACCAGTGCTTGATGGAACTAAAGCTTGGTCCACTGGCTGCCTGAAACTGGTTTCCAGACCCAGTGGCCAACAGAGGAAGGCACGAATCTCTGCACTCGAGAACCTGTGAGGGGGTTTGATACGCTGGATGGAGGGCAGGGGGTTCAGCTGTAGCGAGGCGACGAATGACCTAGGACGAAATTCCCGCGTTTTCGCTAGGCAGCCTGAGCGGGGTTTCCCCAGACAGCTGCGAGCTGCTGTGTTGCAGCAATCATGCGACTTCCCGTCTGTCACCATCGAAAAATGGGCGTCAAGAGGTTCAGGGGGAGATTCTGGCCCCGGACCTCCAACAGCAGCGACAGCCCACCAAGCTCTGCCCCCACCAAGCCCGACGCAACCCTACCTAAACACACTATAGCAAAGGCGTTGGCTACTCGACCTCGGGGTCAACCTCAACGACATGGCGCACGGCCGCTAGCACCCCACCGCCCTGCAACCCGCACTCGAACACTCAGACAAGGATCGCATCGACAACACCCGCCTCCTGCTGGACCGCGGCGCCGACATCAATCTTGGGGCTGGGAAGTACGGCTTCCCGCTGCAACCGGCGTATCCGGTCAGGGAGGGCGCTAATCGGGTCAAGTTACTCCTCGACAGGTATCCAGACATAGACGTCAAACGAGCAAGTGGGGCCATTCAGCTCAGCTTTATAAGCGGCCATATATTTAGGCAGACGGCCTCGGTTCGTCTGCTGGTGGATATGGGCGCGAATGTCAACGCGCGCGGAGGCAAGTATGGCAGTGCGCTGAACGGTGCTATTGTTAGGGGTATCTAGGATGGTTTTAATGTGCTGCTTAAGAGCGGCGGGGCGATGCCGGATTGCAGAAGGGGCGGAGGAAGAAATGTCCTCGATGCCAGTCCGCTCTTTACTTGAAGCTTTGAGTATCCAATTGCTCACTTGAAGGATGATTGCCCCGTTGGAATTACTTTAACCATGGAAGATGTGACAGGGGAATTCGAGGTTTGGAACGACCGCTGGATTGCAATTCAGAGCTTAGGAGGAAATTACCTCAACACACCTTTGTCTTTTAGTTAATGTTCGCTGCTTCGTCGAAGCTCTTTCAGCTGCGGGGTTAGGCGTCTACACCGCACGCCACGCCATCTTTCACCACGCTTGCATTAGACGGGGACTAGTGCCATGCAGCATCTCCAGCCGGCAGGCAGCTATATTGATCCGTGGCTAGCTGAGAGCATAGTCGGACTGCGAGTCCCGCATCCGCGAGAATATTGGGAGCTGAAAGACAAGAGGGTGATCGGGGCTGTTGCCGGTTCCCCAGTGTCTCAATGTGCTGTTGCTGCTGTTAGTGTCCCTCCCGGAGACCTGAATATAAGACCTACACACTCGAACCCAGACAGAACGAGCTCGATATCATCGACTTTGCCCTTTGAACTCATCAGCCCCCATTCCCACCACAGTCCATTATCTACCCCCTAAGCCCCCCCAACAACCGCCAACATGACCCCTCTCCGCATCCGCAAAGACATCCGCACTCTCACCCCTTCTGAGAAAGACGACCTCATGCACGCCTTCCACGCCATCCAAACCGCCGACCCCAACGACCCGGATTCCTTCTTCCAAATCGCCGGCTACCACGGCGAGCCCTTCCGCGGCGCTGGCTATTCCAACCCGCAATGGTGGGGTGGCTACTGCAACCACGGCAACATCCTCTTTCCCACCTGGCACCGTGCCTACCTTCTCCGTTTGGAGGCCGCCCTGCAGAAGCACGTCCCCGGCGTGATGGTGCCGTACTGGAATGAGATTGATGAAGAGACGGCCAAGACGGGGATTCCGCAGGTTTTTCTGGATGAGGAGTATACATTTAGTGACGGCAGGGGGACGATTGAGAATCCGCTGAGGGGGTATACGTTCCAGAAGACAATCCATGATCGGCTGGCGCCGATTCCTGATGCAGACTATTCGAAGCCGAAGAACGTGAGGACGGTTCGCTTTCCGTTTTCCGGGCTGTATGGTGAGAATGACGTCGACGCGACGATCAAGCATAACGAAGAGCAGTCCAAGGGCGGGATTGCGGAGTCGAATGGGAAGCTGAATCTCAATGTGCTGACGTGGTTGCTCATGTCGGAGTATCAGCCGAGCAACCCAGTTGGCGACGATAAGGGGAAGAAGCCCAAGCCGCTGGCTGCCGGTGCGAGAGAGCGCTATCTCAAGTCCCTGGATGCACCGAACTACCTCGTCTTCAGCAACACCAGCTCCGCCCAGAAGTGGAATGACGACAAGGACGATGGTAGCGAGCCCGTCGTGCCGATCGAGTCTCCGCATAACAAGATGCATCTCGCTATCGGAGGCATCCAGATCCCGACCCAAAACGCCAGTATGATCCCGGGTGCGAACGGTGACATGGCCGAGAATGACACGGCGAGCTTCGATCCGATCTTCTTCTTTCATCATTCCTTCATCGACAGGATGTTCTGGACTTGGCAGCACAGACATGGACAGACCGACAAGCTCATCATCGAGGAGCAGCACAAGCACTACCCCGGTACCAACTCGGTTGATGCTCAGGGCCCTACCCCTGGCGTGCCGGGGAACACGTGGTTGTCGCTTGAGAGCCCGCTCAATCCGTTTGTTGGCGATGACGGGCAGCCGCTGACCTCGAATGTATGTTGTCCCTTTTCCCCCTAACTCATTATCCTCACTGACAATCCTCTCCCAGGACTTGGTCAACATCGAAGCCCTCGGCTACCAATACGACCACCTCCCGAACCTCCCCTTCGCCAACCCCACTCCCACTATGCGCCCACACCTCGCCGTGAGCGGTGCTGACCGCGCCGCCATTCGGGGATCATTCTTCATTGGAGCGTGGATGGAGGATCCCGTCCACGGCGTGAAGCACCTCATCGGCGCCGAGGCCGTCTTGAGCAGATGGCATGTTGCCGGGTGCGCAAACTGCCAGAATCATCTGGCGATACAAGCGAATATCCCCTTGCCGGAAGCATGGACGGAGGATGATGTTCAGAAGGCGCGCGTCTATGTGAGGCTGCATACGAGGGATCAGCCGGAGGGAATCGAGATACCTGGCATGAGGATGATTGTTAAGGGGTGAGGAGTCGTTAAGGAACGAGTAGGTCAACGGCTGGCTTGTATAGGACACCGAACAGTTCGGAACGTCGGAAAGTGTTGAATCGTCAAGTCCCAAATCATATTAGTGTCAGAATCTCAAGGGGTCCTTGCTCCAAAATTATTTCCTGCTCGGTGATGCTCATCACCTCTGGGAGAATCACCGGGGTCACAAGCTGATATTTTCCCATCACTGGCCGTATAATGAACGGCACCGACGCCCCAGCGATCAAGCAAAGCGTGTCGTTAACGCATGGAATTACCTTGAATGGAGCGCCAGTTAACCCTGTCCGGCCGCATGTCGATATAAAGGGGTAACTACCGTCAATCTCCAACCCCCGGCGTGCGTGGTGGTGACTCTAGCGTTGGTTTCGAGAGCAAGCGAAATGATGGCATTGACTTCGGTAGCGTTGGCTGGGTCGAATGTGTCATACGCAACACCAATCTCTGTAGGAGAGCCCTCGAAGGGACGAGCTTGCCCTCGGCTGGTCACATTGGACTAAGTGTAGTGAGCATGGTCGACAATGGTGGTGACACCGCCGTGTAGAGCCTCGTAGATGCCGGTGATTTGGCCGATGTAGACATCCTCGGCTGTGTAGTTAAGCTTTGCAGCGGCAAACTCGCCGTACCGATTAAAGTACTCAATCAGCGACATATCCAGCGTCTTGAAGGCCGTCTGCTACCCGTGCTTGTGCTTGTCAATGAAGCTTGGCGTGATGATCTTGCCTGTGACATCTACCGTCTCGGTGCCCCCAGGGATTCGGGTTGAGTTGTCTTTGAGGATGCCAGCGATACTATCGTCGATAATCAACAGGAACCCATCGCGAATCACCTCCAGTGCTTCGGTTTCGTGATTGAAGGCTATGATGGTTCCGCCTGACAAGAGAATTGAAGACGCAGCGGCCAGGCTTGGTGCCAGGAGCACCGCCGAGAGGCGAGGGGGGAACATCTTTAGTGTTGACAAAAGGCGGTGGTTGAGGCGGTTGAGGGGAATCTGTGAGGTAATTGGAGCCAATGGATGCAGCTACTATGCCTGAGTTTCGGCTTAATTATCCCCGCCCTCCGAGCCGCCTCACCAATCATATTAGTTAGGTATTAAGTACTACTTGGCAGAGGGAAGACTTGACGACTGGATTTTGCCTGGCAGCTGCAAAGCTTCTGGAGCTCCGGGTCAAGCGCAATATCGAATTTGGAAGTCTTTACCGTTACACCGTATTTGCGTTCCAACCAATCAGTCGCCATATGCCTTGCCAAGATCAGATGGTTTTGATACCAACATATGGATCGGTCCTAATTCTGTCGAGCGTGTACGGAGAAGAATTATGTATTGGGGGAACAAGGCCGTCAAGCAAATCAGATGGGCCACGTTGCTTTGAGTATTGAGCGGGACTTTGCGTCTGGTAAGCTCGAGGCACAAAAGTAATAGTAAGTTGCTTGCCCGGCTGTCCGGCTTCAAACAGAGAGAATGTCTTGGAGTATTTGGTTCGCCACATGAATTAGGAATAAGAAAGGAAAGACGTTGTTCATTTACATACTATAAGAGCTTCCCAAAAAACGAGACAGGAAAAGGTGCGCTGCGCCCAAACAGAACAATACGTGAATACATGACCCCGAGAGAAGGAAACCCTAATCTCTAAATTCCCGGGCTATACTCGGGAGCAATCTTGTAGCATTCGACATCATCACAGTAGTCTCGCACCCAATTCAACCACCATCGGAAGTTCCAAGAGTTGCCATTGGGATCGTCCTTGACAACCATGGACGCGGAGCCAAAGTCCGCCTCCGAGAGCTTCTTTCTTAGATTGCTCGGAATCTGATCCCACTCAATCAGACCGGCCCCCTTTCCCCAGCACCAGCTCTTCCAGTGGTTCTCGGGTGGGTCATCCTGTTTGTCGGCAAATCGGAAGGCGTGTGTTCGCAGGCCATCACGGTGGTAGTCGACCTTGGCGTGCGTGCCTTGCTCCCAGCCGAGATACGTTGGGTCACCAACCTTGCGCGTGTAAACACCGCTGTGTTGTGATAACTGCGAGTATCTAGCCTGGTTTTTTTGCACCCAAACATAAGACTCACTAAAATACGGGCAAATCCACAAGTGTGTTTGTAATCTGCAAATATAGGTACCATCGGCCCGAAACCTTTCCATCACTCCTCGCTTACAATATACGAGATACTGAAGTAAGACAATAAGTTAAGTCCTGCATCAATTAGAGGACCTTAAGTTTTTACCGAGGAGGGAGCAAACATAACCTGTGACCCATTCACTGGATCCTAGTTTTGCTCACTCACTTACTACCGAAAGAGAAAGGGAAGTATCAAGTTTTCTAGGTACCTAAAGCAGCGTGACCAAAATCTACACTCCTCTCTCTTCTATGAGGTCGCTGCGTCTTGGCTGCACCGCAATTATCGTCGGTCGTTATTCACCCAGGTAAATTGCTCATGTAATTGGGACCTTCTATCTCAGAGGACTCTGGTATGGGGTTGGGCTTGACTAAGTCAAGTAATATCTCTGCTCTGAGTTGTTCTTACGCATCTGGAGACTTGACCATGGTAGGTAGCTCATTAAAGAGCGTTTGCGGCTGTCTTATGGCCAGCCGCGACTAGATTGAGCACCAATTGACATGTTTGCGGAAGCATTACGCGGCAAAGCGTCTTCTTTTCCGAGTCGCAAATGCAGCTCATCCCTTTCTATCTCAAAAAAGATTACAAAACCATTACCAGTTATATCTCTATATCAATTTACCCAGTTCCATATAACCATGCAGTCTCGCCCAAGTCCCTCTTTTCTGTGCCTTTTCATGAGATCTTACCTAGGTGCCCAATCCTTCCATCATTCCCAATGGTCAACGCCTGTGTGAACCCGTGGCTCATGCCTTCCAAAGGCCTCAAGTCCACCCCACTCAATGCATCAGTTTTGCCCAGCAAACTGCGCCGAAGATTGCTCTGAATCTCGGCTCCGCATAAACATGTCCCGTATTAAATCATTCGAGATAATTGAGTTGTCGCTTGCCCTCGGATTCGATGTCAAACTCCCGGGCCTTCTCAGGTACCGGGACGGCGTTGATGGGCCCGAAAAGCGGCCTGCCGCTTGGTTCTTGACCCCGTTGGCAGCGCGGTTACTGGCTTCCTGAAAGGTTCTGTAGCTCGAACGGCTCCCTCTTTCGGAAGAAGCAATCGTCAGCAATGAGAAGGGCTCATCGTGACCGGTAGGGGTGTCTAGTTGTGTGTCGGTGACCGCGGGAGGGGCATCTGGCAGTACATCTGTGTCTTCGGCGTCTGCAAGAGCGTCCAAGCCAGAGAAAGAGACGCCAAGAGTGCCGCCAAGACAAGCAATCGCGCGAGAGCGCTCAGATCTCTGCATCTGGTCGCGCCAACGGGGCTGGTCGGTGAGCGTGTGATGAATGACGTACTGCCTCAGAAACCGACGAGCCACTTGTCGGTCAGTTTTGGTGAGAAACTTCGTTGCTATCTGTTGTAACCGGTGTCGAAGCTCACAAGGATAGTTCTCCCGTGCCGGTCCATCGTCATCCTCATTGCAGATAACCCTACAGACAAGCATGAGGAGCATGGTCGGACTGATTCCCATCCTTCTCTGGGTTTCCCCGATCCAGACCTGAGAGCCATTGCGTAAAGAAGCACCGGATTCCTTGATGAACTGTTTCCAGAGTACAAAGAACAGCGCCGTTGCTTCAGTCCAGCTGATGGTCATCGTATCAGTGCACAAGACCTCCACTCCCGGAGTCGGCGGTACCTCGACGACGGCCTCGAGTCTGTCTGTGCACCATCGGAGACATGCCCTAAGGCACGGGTTGGCCGCGACCCCGTGGTCCAATTCGAAGGGCCCCGGTCGGTGCCCCAGGATACCAGTCTCAAACTGACATTCCGTGGGTTGAAGAGCATAAGCGGTGAAGTCCCAAGGGGTTGGCGAAAGGACATCAACGCCTTCGCCCGCATGACGCGCAAGGGCGCTGTGGTACAGGAGGAGATCCAAGGAGCGGTCGTCGGGGGGGAGGTATCCAAGCATGCTGATGAATGATGGCCCATTGTTTTCGGTGCGAGGGCGGCGGGCACGGGTTGTAGTCTCGGGTGTCTCGTTATTGAGTGTCGAGATTTTGCCGCGGAGAAGGGCGCTGAGTCTTTGCAGTACCACCCTACCGGGATGGTCACTAACGATGTTGGCATCCTGAAACCTCCTTAACTCTTGTCCCAGGATGTGCTGCACGATCTCCATATGCTGCAACGTAGCAGCAGTGTAGGCGCACTGAATAATGATGTACCAGAAGTTCAAATTGCGGAAGCTGGGATCCAAATAGTAGCGCTTCAGGAGGGTCGTGTATAATTCAAATGCGTCCTTATTGCAGCCAATGGCGGAGAGAAAGTCAGCTGCCAAGTTGATGTCCAGCATGTCGCGGGGGGCGAGAGTCTCAGCCAGCTGACCATGCCTGATCACTCGGACACCTGACTCCCGGTCCACCCCTTCCACCGTATTCGCCATGCCGACGACACCCATGGGGGGAGTTCGAGGTGACCAACTGAATCCAGAACATACTCCCGACTCCGGCTCTAGTTTCTTTCTCGCGGTCGCGGTGGAGTCGTCGCAGGACAGTTTCGAGAACGGACTGAGGCCGGCTGCTGTGGAGTTCAGACGGCTTCTAGGCTCATCAACGAGCGTTCGAGGGGAGTCTGTCAGCCACTGGTTGCCGTGAGACCCGGTGCCTTCCGAGTTGTGACCGGCTGAAATGAAGCTAGGGCTTGGCTCTCCCACAAGCGTTCGAGGTGAATCGATCTCCCTAGCCCCCCAGGAGTCGGCGAAAGAGCCGCTGCTCAAGACCAAATCCAGCGGGCCTGCTGTCGCATCGACGTTTGCCCGGGTGCCATGAAACTCCCCGTCGACAATCTGCGCCGAGCGATTAGCATAATGGCCTGGGAGCTCAGTCTGATGCTTCTTTCTCGGTGGTCTGGACAGAGTGAACTCGGCGCTGGACGTGCTGTGGGTGCTTTGAGCCGGCCTGCGCCGTCTGAGCGGAAGAGGCGGCTGGAGGCCACGCGGCGACAGTGGTGCTCGAGTCCCCGCTGATAAGGGCAACGGGCGGGTCGCGGCGAAGTTTGGGGCTCTGGCGTTCCATATCTTGTAGATCCGATGCTCGTACTGCCGGGTACTGCGACGTTCAAGGTCAGCGAGCATCAGCGGGGTGGGTAGGGGGATTGCTCACGATGCGTCAAAGTCATGGTACTTCAGCATATGCGCTTTGACATCACTGATGCTGCTGTTCCTGCAGTAAACCTCAAGGATCTCGACCTTGTTGCTCTCCCATTCCTCCTCTGGTTTCTGCTTCGAGCGAGGGTTTTTAGGTCCTCCCACAAACTTGTGGAAACTGCCCCCGCTCTCGCCTGACATCGCCATATCGCCGCGGCGTTGCGATGGTCATCAGGGCCGAGCTCCATCCATCTTTTAATCAATGATGAGGGACGTCGGACGCGCGCTAAAAAGGTTGAAGGGTGAATCGGCAATTGCGCATCGGCGACATTGTCAATCCAGACCATCCATGCTGCAGAGGCGGGCGGCAGGGTTGGGCACGGGCTGGTGCGGATGCCTCGTTGCGGCCCGCGCCCCACTTGTCTGTGCCTGCCCGACAAACGACATATTAAGCCTAGCGGGCCACTGGATGCAGCTGTGGCTTTGCGCTAACCTTAAACCTACAGCTAGTCCCAATTCGGCGTTTGTGGGGGACCTTTGCTGCCCATCGCAGCTTCGGTGGAGCCTCAACCTGTGACGACCAGATCGTTTGTTCGATTTGAGGTGTCGGTAAGTCGCTGCGCGGGACAACTGATGTTGCTGAGAAAAGTAGGTATCATACCAGGGACTTGCCATGTATTAGCCCAATCAATTAGTTTCCGGGTCGTATCTGTCATTCCACCAAGCTCCAGCTCCAACACACGTTTCAGGTTCACATGTAAACAAAATCCAACCTGGGCATCGCGGTTGAAATTGCCCCTCTCTTCGAAATGGTGGTGGCTTGAGACATGCAGGATTTCCGCACCTTCTTGGCAACAAAACAAAAACCCCGTCTGAAGAACGGCTCACTTTGAATGACCCCTGTTCAACCCTTTAGGTGGCTCGGCATTTAGAAATCCTAATTTTCCGCGCTTCACATCAGCGATCGGCGCCGGGAAAGCTTATGGACGAAATGATATATTTTCGCGGCCTCATATGCATTTCTTTTTGGCTCCAGCAGAGCGTAATTCCGTAAAGAAATGGTGAAGTTGTGATTTGGTCAAGGGCCCACCCAAAGAATCACGCTAACACTCCACCCATGCCCACCGGAGCGCCCTCCCTTGATCCGACCTCTTGACGATCGTAGCCAAATATGGCGAATGTAGGAAACCATAGCGCGCACAGGTATCCCATTGGGCGAACAGGCGAATGGCATCGCCAAACAATACGCCAGTCCAGCCCCCTTTGTTTCTTGTTGAGCTTCACTGCGGACATGGAACTAGCGCGGTTGCGAACGAAAGCAAATCCATGTCAGTTTCTTCATGCTTGGCGCGCTCCAGGCGCGACAAAGCTGACAATGCGTCTCTCGCCAGCCGTTGGTGGCGCCCATCGCGCAGTTAATGACAGCCACCCGCGGGATGTCAAGACCTTTGTTACCCAACAACATCGAGCCACTAGCAACATCCGCACAAAAACACCGACGGGCGTAACGTCTTGCGCGGCTCATGAGTTCCAAACTGGAAACGCCCTGAAGTTGCACTTTTGCTTTGGTCGGCGATCGTGTGAACAATGACCACATTGGGATATCGGTGATCGCGTGGACAACCACCAGATTAGGAAGTCGGTCATTTGAGCCTCAACGTGACTTGCCCCAGATGAGCATATATTTATATGAGGAGACGGCTTCACCTCAGGTAAGATGGCACTCTCTGACATCCCCCATTCAACTGAAGAACGCCCGACAACCCTGGAACGTTTGAAATCTTCTCAACTCCTCTCTCTTTCGGAACGCCATGGCAGACAGCGAGAACCCAGCCCAAACGCCGGCTGCAATGCCTCCCACAGCCACGGCTTCCGCTTCGGAGGTGAGACTCAGCCCCTCAGCAGACAAACCATGGCTGACAGCCCGACAGTCGCGTCCCAAGTCCACTTTGTCCACCAACCTCGGAGTCCCTGCAAAACCGGCATTGTCCCAAACCACAAAACGGGGTAGTGAAGCCAATCTGTCAGATGCCATGCAACGATGGCTCCGGGAGGGCAAGAAGGACGCGCCATGGTCCGGCATCTAAGACCATGCTTGGATAAGATCGGGTATTAAGGGTCTGTTGATCATTATGCTGTCGTGGGGAACGGAGCGATATGGGCATCTATATACTCAGCTTTGTACCGTCTAGTGTTTGTGAAAGAAACCGAGGACCCATGCAGTGCAGCCTTTTTTTTTTTAGTTCTGCAAGCAAGGTCTTTACGACCCACCTTGACAAGAGAAGATCAATTTCACCAAAGCAAGAGTCACGGCGGCACATGGTGACAACATGCTGCGGACCAAGCCAAGTGCAGTGTCCGGCTCATCTGTTGATAGCGAGGTGTGAGGCCGTTTCTATGACAAACAACGAGAGAGTAGGTAGATGCCCTGATTGGATGATGACGGGGGCTTTGGATTTTAGCATTGGACGTTGTTGTCTACATGCTCAACGCGCTGCCACGGTGGACATTTGGAATTTTGCACACCTTTTTTGCCTGGTCTGCTCTTAGGACCTGCTGGCTTGTGTATTCCCGATAAAACGTTCTCACTACGCTCTTGACATGAATTCACCTTCATCCTGTCCCTCCATGCTCCCCTCCCACACCTGTCTTACAACTGTCTCAAATCCAGCCCCACAATCTTGGCACTCGCATTCCCATCCTGCCCAACAGCAGCATACAGCACATCCTTATCCTGGCCCCTCCGCCCAAACATGACCACGGTGCACAGCCCAACCCCGGTGCCCGTCAAATCCCCCGCAACAAGTGTCTTTACCCCCGGCGCCGATCCCGACCCCGGCGCCCCAAACACCACCAGGACAACCGAGTTGTCATACATAGATACGCCGCCCCAGCGCCCGTATGCTTATCCACATCCAGCGCAAAGTCATCAATCAATTGTCCATCCGCAACCATTCCTCTCCTTTAGCGAAAAGGAGACCTTTAATTACCCACAATTGGCCGGATGAGTTTCTCGAACACGGGTGGTTTGATAAATGAGTACGTTTGTACTGACAAGATCTCACGGAGCGAATCTAGATCCGTGACAAGAAGAGCTTCTGAGTTGGCAAAGGAAATGTAGCGGATCATCTTCGCATACGGCCATTCCCTCATCCATGAGAAGTAAGGCTCGTTAGGGCTTCCTGACATGAACTTATTAAGAGTTTAACCGAACAGAAAGTGGTGATCTCTTGGGCCGGGTAGATGAAGTGAAGACACGTGGTTAGGGTAGATCTATAGCCAGTATATAGCCCTACATGTAAATGTGATAGTGAAGTTAGTGATGAAGCTGTTGGGAAAGTTAAAAAGGCCCCATGTCTTCAGGCGTATGAGCAGTAGAGTCACTGCGAACGAGGCAGACAACTGCAGTGTTGTTTGCATTTGGGGCTGTAAAGGTGCCTCTGACTGACGATGAAAGCAATAGAGGAGGGGGTAAGCGATAATATAAAGAGAATGATAGCGAAAAAGAAGCAGCTGGCTTTATCGTTATGCGTCCCCTCCTGTTGTGCTTGATAAGCACAGGGTAGCATAGATATCTTATAACCACTACCAAAATGCAACCCTGTATTAGGTTTCGCCTGGCCACTTGCTAATTCCTCTCTTTTTTAGTGTGAAACATTTTGGGTAGTCCGGGCGGTCAGGGAGTTCAAAGTCTGCCAGCCTGCAGAGGAGTTCGTCTTCGAAAGTGCCCGGGTAAGATTGTGATGAGGCGGATTGTGGAGGTGGGGTTCTCCAACGGCTGGTAGCGAAATTCCGAGCTGTTTGCCATGGTGTTTGGAAATAGAAACGCGAAATGCTGGCGCACGAAATCTGAAGTGCGAAACCGCGCTGCAGTGGCTAAACAGGACCGGGCGATCGGCGTGGAAAGCTTCATGAAGTTGGGTAAGAACGGCTTGAAAAAGCTTGCAGTGGCGACCCCGCTCGAAGAGCCCAGCTGAGAAGGTTTTATGCCTGCATCAGTGTCACGACCCACAGTCCTGACATCAGGCCGCAAAGGTGCCTGAGGCAGCTGTGACGGACCAATAAGGAGGGCTGAGTGGGACACGACCTTGGCGCGCCGGGGCCCCAAGCCCGGGTCCACGGAACCCCGGGTCCAGGCACTCACGGCTCGACAGCAAGTATATAGAATGAGCCGTTGGCAGCTCAGTGAGGGACCCTTGTGGTTCCTCACGTAAGTAATTGAGTTCTCATTGATCATTGTCCACAATCCTCTACACAAGCTCTTTGTGGAGCATCCTGTTAGTGACAGAGACCACGACTGGTTCGGGCACTTAGGGTGAGTGGGCCTTGTAACCGAGCTAATATTTATTATGCTGGTGGAGGAGCAGTTATTGTCATCAAGCCGAGTCGAACAAATCACAGTGCTGATCCCCATTCTCCTTCGGCGAAAAGAGAAGATTTGAAGTTTCCATTATCGCTTACATCGACAGCAGCCTTCTGGCAAGTCGCTATATACACTATCGTACCCATCTTGAGAGGCTTAAGACAGTGGTATCTACCTGCATCCGTTCCTTGCGTCGGTATTCCGAGTCTTGAGCTGGCTTACCGCCCCGACAGGGCTAGCTCCCTTTGTCGCTGCAGCACCAACGCATAAAACTTGAACGCGACGGGAATACCAAATCGGCCTCGACAGCACAACAGCCCCATTCCCCCATCATCCCGGCCACCAAAACAAAAAAATGTCGCTCTCAAGTCTGCCTAATGAGGTACTCGAACAAATTGCTCAATATTTGTTTGTCCAAGACACGGCGCCCCCGACAACGAACAGCGACAAAGGCTCCTCCTTGAATCACCATAACGCCGCCTTTACGGCATTGGCCAAGACCAACTGGACGCTAAACACCATTTGCAACCAGTACCTATACCACACCCTCAAGATCGACTACAAGAGTCTCCCGAGTCTTCTCAGGACGCTCACTCTACACGTCCGCTTCAGAGGCCTGGTGCGCGTCCTCAATATCACAACACTATCGAGCGATGCCGGTGACCTGGACGAGGAGATTTTGTCACAGGAGAGTGGACGATCATTCTGGGCGGCCCTGGTATTCCGCGATAGATCCAATACGCTCGAGCCTACACTGCGGGAATACTGTCTCCGCGACGAGCAGACCCCTTGTGCGTACCTCATGTCTATCCTCAACAATTTGGAAGCCGTCTACATTGACCACCTAACCTGTTCTTCACCGGGACGGCAATATTGGTTGTTGAGCCTAGCCACGCGATGCTATGTGCAGCATCTTTCTTTGCTGTCGATTACAGTCGAGCAGACTTATGGCCGGAGCGAGTACACAGACCCCGATCTCAACACGGAGATTATGCAGGATTTCATGAGCAGTGCGGGGCTTCCAAAATCGAGCTTTGCGGTGTGACACTGTTAGTCGAGGATAGCAGCGAGTCCTTCTGCGTCCCGGCATGGCGTAATGTGGGGTCGATCAAGCTCAGTGGCTCGGCCGTCACAGGGGCATAGCTGTACCGAATGTGTCGGAAAGCGGAGGTGAAGGTGAAGCGACTCGACATCACCACCATAGCTAACTTCCATACATGGCTCCCGGAGGATGGACTGGATGGCCCCGGGCCTGGATACGACGGTATGTTGGCGTTATGCACTGACACTCTCGAGTACCTTAAACCCGGCATTGAATGGGATACAAATTCCGTTTGGCAGCTCGGTCCAGCCAACACCTTGACCTCTCTCCCGTTGCAGAATCTTAAATATATCGAAGCACAACCTGCTGTTATCTTCGAATCCCTGTATGCGATTAATAACGCGGATATCTGCGATCACCTCCCGAGCGAGCTCGAGCGCATTCGTCTGTATGACGAGACTTGGGGATTCAGGAGCAGTAACCACGGGGAAAATGAAAGAATCGTAAAGGAAAACCCGGTGGCTCTGAAGGCGGCAATGCTTTACCTGGTGCTTCACAGTCAGCGGAGGCTCCCTCAAGTTGGGAGAGTGCAGATTGGGTATTCGTGGTACGAAAACGATCGCACATTTTATTCGAAGTCTGAGCTGGATGATGAGGTAGAGCTTCAGGGTCTCTACACCACCTCGGAGGGTGTGGACACTTACTCGACGATGATTTATTGTGTCACGTTGTAGGGCAGATAACAGATTAGCGCTATTGCAGACTGGAGGGCTGCGCTGCGCTTGTATTGGTTTTCTTGTCATGGTTGGGTATTAGGTATTTGGGTTCGCAGGCAGCCGGAGGATCGAGAAGCTACCCGCTTTCCCGCACGTCATAGACGTTCAGTTAGAACATATCTTATATCCAAGAACTACGTCTGCCTACACCCCCCGTATTCTAGCCCACAAATTACACGTCTCCTCCCTTCCGCCCTCCCATCGAAATTCAGCCCTGCGGTTACATTGGCCGGATCCGTCTGGAGCGGCGTGAGTTCGAGTGAGTGGGAGGCTTCCGGGACGAAAAACTGGTACCGCCATGCCTGTTGGCGAAATCTTACTCCCGTATAACAACTCCCTTTGAATGCCAAGGCGCGTGATTTTCGTTCTGGATTGCAATCGTGACAATCGACCACTGCCTATCTACATCAGTATCGAGAATACAAGAAGCATCTCTAACCCCATTGCTGAGCACATGCAATTTGTGCATTAAGCAGTTCCCTGGCCTGGAGAGTGATGCGAACAGAATTTAACTGATTTTGTGTTCCTACAGTAGTTGATCGCCAAGAACCTTGCATGGACTTAATAGCAGCAGTGAAAAGAGTAGACATGATGACGAGAAACCTGCAGGACTTCAGCCCTGTTACAAAACGGGCCCGCATATACGTGACCACATAGGGTTTGTCCATGATCAAACAGGGGGGATTGAGCTTTGATTCTGCTGGGTGAGATGGAATGCGCAGATTGTACTTGATTATTCAAGTAATGTACGACGGTTACGGTTCATTTTGGTGTTGGGGTGCAGTAATTCGTATTTTCTTCTGGGCTAAGCTTCCTTGGAAGCTTTCGTGCGCTCTTTGAGAGAATGAGGGAAGAAGGGAATGGGGATGGCTGGCCTTGCTTAGTGAGCCACGAACACGACCCCGAACATGCGTTAGGTGACTTCCTGTCCTGCGAGCGTGCCGACTGGTGGCAGCAATGTGGAGGTCATAATTGCATGATATGTATTGCTGTGTGGTGGTAGAGGTGTGTAAGAAAAGTTGCTGGTGTTTGTTCTGGGTTTGCCGGAGGCTGGGGAAGAGTTTGCTGAGATGATGACAGGACCGAAAGCGTGAAGTTTCAGGTGTGGTGGAAGTTCTCCGTTCACGACCTTTTAAAAAGCTGGCTGTAAAGATATTGAATTTCAATCGGATTATGGATTATACCAAGGGGGCGTATGATTGGGATGTGGTGATGTGAACAGAACGTAGTAAAAGTTATATGCACAAACGAAGACATTAGGCGAGATACCCCTGACAGCCCCTCGAGTAAATAGCAACACTAAGTAACTCAATTATCAATTTCGATCACGTTTCATGTTTGAATCATTGGAGACGTATTTCCCCACGTTTTACCGCCCATCCCGCTCGATCGGTAGTGTTGACGTGTTCGGTAGTTATTACCCGCCGGCTATATGCATCCCAGGTCTCGGATCCCAGACGTTGGAACCGCACCATACAGCGAAACAAGCCCCGAACCATAGCTGGCGCGCTATAGTTATGGCCACATTTCATTTTCACTATTTTCAGTCGCTACGTCGCCTCATACCTAGACACGGTCAACACCGAACATGTAGATGCACATGCACACCACCAAGGTCGAACTCGCCAGCACGGGCACAGCAAACATGGCGCCGACACGCCGCCTCACGAGGTATACCGCATCTCTCATCATCTTATCCTTCCTCTCCCAAAATGCCGCCGCATCCTCCCCCCCACTCACATTCGCCTCATCCCCCAACAC
>Ga0247780_1000246_pt1 | contig 54710 bp, 47 predicted proteins | sample UWRJL079202R5_FD_179927 | JGI IMG/M metagenome (GOLD analysis project Ga0247780, IMG submission 179927) | Plant litter microbial communities from Arlington Agricultural Research Station in Wisconsin, United States - UWRJ-L079-202R-5 | ecosystem: Environmental > Terrestrial > Plant litter >...
CTCCCACTAGATACCTCGACCTAGCAGGCGACCTCTCCGCCGGCCTCTTCAGCCACACGCCCCACCCCTCAATCCTTACCGCCGTCCTCACCGCCCTCAACACCGTCGGCCTCTCCCTCGGCAGCACCACCACCTCGGAGCAGCGGCACGCCTCCCTCCTCTGCACGCGCTTCAACCTCCAGCACATCCGCTTCGCCAACTCCGGCACCGAAGCCAATCTCTACGCGCTCGCCGCCGCGCGGAAGTATACCGGCAAGAGGAAGGTGGTTGTCTTCTCCGGGGGGTATCACGGGGGAGTCCTTTCGTTTCCAAGGCAGGAGGCGTCGGGGAATACGGTTGATAGGGCGGATTTTGTGATTGTGGGGCGGTATAATGACAACGAGTTGGCGCGGGGCGTTATTTCAAGTGTTGCTGCGGGAGAGGGGGAGGAGGGACTCGCGGCAGTGTTGGTTGAGGCTCTGCAGGGCGCAGGGGGGGTTATCCCGGGGCGGAAGGACTTCCTTCTGGCTGTGCGGCAGGCAGCACGGGACGCAGGCGCGGTGTTTATTCTGGATGAGGTGATGACTTCGAGGCTGGCGCCGGGGGGATTAGGGAGCGAGATGGGGCTGGAGCCGGACCTGGTCACGCTGGGGAAGTATCTTGGCGGCGGGTTTGCGTTTGGCGCGTTTGGAGGGGGGGAGGACATTATGGAAGTTTATGATCCGCGGAGGGAAGGGGCGCTGGCGCATTCGGGGACTTTTAATAACAATACGGTGGCGATGCATGCGGGATATGCCGCGCTGAGCGAGGTGTTTACGCCCGAGGTATGTGTGGAGTTTAATCGGAGGGGGGATGCGCTGCGGGAGAGGCTGGTTGGTGCGGCGAGGGGGACGAGGGTTAGTTTTACGGGGCGGGGGTCGCTAATTGGGGTGCATTGTACGGAGGATGGGATGGAGGAGATTACGGCGGGAGGGGATATTGTTGGGAAGGAGAGGAGGGATCTGAATGATTTGTTTTGGTTTGAGATGCTGGAGCAGGGGTTTTGGATTGCGAGGAGGGGGTATATGGCGTTGATTTTGGAGACGACGGAGGAGGAGATGGATATGTTTGTTGATGCTGTGGTAGCGTTTTTGGATCGTCATCGGGATATATTTGTCATTTGAGGGGTCAGTAGGCCTCTGGAGAATGCGACAATGTCTTTGTGGATGCGATATCGCTTGTGATGTTCACAGCCATGGTCTGATTTGGCGGTATGTTATTGTCTTTCACAGGCACCCGCTTTGGTACGTCTTTGAGACTTAACCCGTGAACGTAAAACATCCTCTCCTAACACGCTCGCCTCATATAGGCTTCTACCGGTCTCAATAAAAAGGAAACAGTAGCATCATCGAACCTGTTCATTTCCTCACAAATCCTACCCCCCTTCCCATCCAAAACACCCCACATCTCATTTCGACGCCCGCTCAATAATATTCGAGAAATCTAGTCAAATCAGTTAGCAATGAGCAACAGCAACAACACCAAGCCAAGAACGGAAGACATACCCGTGTACATGCTGGCCACAGTCAGTGACGTGTCCACAACCATCATCGACCCCCAGCGAGGCTTGGTCCAGCATCCAGGCATGAAGCCCGTCATGGCCGCAGCGCCAATGTTGAACGCCGTCCCGCCTACGCAATGCGCCACCTTGTTTTGGTGCTGCTCCCTTTCCTTGTCCATATTGAAGAACGGGTTGGTCTCGTCATTGATCTTTGTTTCGCCGAGCTCCTTTGTGATCTCCATGAAGGCCTCGACGCCGACGCCGAGGATAGCAACGCACAGACCGGCGCTCATGCCCACGTTTTGGCCCTTCAGAGGGGTTAGCAGGGGGTTGATGCAATGGGGTGATGGGGACTTACTAAATTAGCCACATCCTTGGGGTCTTTGCCGGGCCCCTCGCCAGAGGACGAGATGTAACCTATTCCCTCGCCAGCCATGCCAGCCAAAGCAACGACCGCCGCAATTGTCTTGAAGGCGAGCATCTTACCTCCTATTGCCTGACTCGGCGTGTTGGCTTGGTAGACCATGATGCCGTTCGTGATGAGCTTGAAGACACCACCCACAAGACCCATCCAGTCCCCAAAGGAGCCATCGTCTTTCTCTGCTTCCGCGACAGGCTTGTCTCCCTCTTTCAAAATCGCTCCATAGTCCACATTCACCATCCATACGATGGGGTTAGTGTCCTCTGGTCTCGATAGGCCGGGATACCTCTCGGCGAGCGCTGCTTGGTCCGCTTTGTCTTGATAGCTGGTGTACAGGGGCCCCATCTTCACCCTCTCAGCCCAGCCCTGACGATAAGGTGTGCCGAAGACTGCGGTCTTCTGCTTGTCTGGGATTGCAATGGTCATCAAGTCCAAGAGTACGGCTGAACCATAGGTTGCGAAGTTGATCAGCGAGAATTCCTGATCAGTCCAGTCCTCCCAAAGGTCTGTCAGGCCTGGGATTGTCCAAGGCGCAGAAAGAAGCTTGGGGATTGCGTGAATCATGCGGATTATACAGTCCAATGCAATAAGAACCGTGTCCCGCGTAGCGTGGAACAACGTCCGGAAGGTCTTCTTGATGGCTGAGACAATGATACGGAGCATGTCCTTTGGGTTCAGCAAGGCGTCGGCGCCGCAGGTGATAATGGCTTCGATAATTTGGCCAAAGGCGGTTAGGAACACTTCGAGGAGAGCCTCGGCTGTGAGACCAATGGCATCCGCAAGGGGTTTGACGTCTGGAAGCTTGAAGTCGGAGAAGGATTCGGAAATTCCCTCGCTAATTCCCTCAAGAATCCACTGAAGGGGGTTGAACTTGAGGATGAGCTTGACGATAGGCGAGTTTAGAATCCCCTTGACGAAACGCTCAATCGCGGTCTCCTGTCGTGGCGTGTCGGGTTCTCAACAGACCTAAATATGAACTCCTCGCCGTCGGTGAATAGGTCTTCGAGACTTGAGCGATTGATAGTGAGGAAGCGCTCCAGGATGGTCAGCGAGCCAAGCGTGACATCTTTGAGTTTCTGTGTCAAAGTTAGCCTCTACTCTTCAGGAGAGTTACAACACAGGGGGACTGACGTTTTGAATGTTCGGGATATGCTTCCCAAAGTGCAGTCCAAAGTCCATCATGTTGGTCCCAAGAACGTTGTCCAGAAACCCGACCACCGAGCGGATGAGTGCAACGGTGGTTTTGACGACAAAGCTGATAATCTTGCCCTGAATGCTCAAGAATCTGAGAACCTTGGCACCGACTTTGACAATAATCTTGACGCTCTGCTTGACAACTGTTTTCAAGAACTCGAGAGCATCTCCGGTGAACTCGACAACAACATCAATGGCCTTTCCAATCCACGACTTGTCTGTCTGAACGGATGGGCTTTTCCTACTGCTTGGACTACCGCCGTCCCATTCAACAAGCGTCGCATTGGATCCAATCGATGGTGCACCGCCGTCACCAACTGCGCTATCTTCGTTGTCCTGCGTATTTCTGTGCAACGTGTCAAACTGTGAAAATAAAATCGCAGATGCATCGAGGCGGTCCTCAGAAACACCAGAAAATAGAGGCTGCCCGGTCGTCGGGGAATTCAAGCTCTTCCGATCTGCCTTGGTGCGAATGCTTGACATCATGGCGATGACACGTGAAGACATGTTGACAGAGCAACTGAAGGGCTTGCTCTCAACAAAATTTTCGAGTGTAACTTCAATCGAAGAGAGGCCGAGCTGGTTGGGCGCGCTTGTGACGATATCAATCTGCCCGGCGACATTGGTTCTTACAATCGTAGGACGCGCCCGATTGAGACGGTATGCCAGGTCGTTGATTTTGACAAACATTGGCTCGGATTTCAGGGACACAGGATAACCCTCGGGACAGGGCTCCCTGTTGCCTTGCTCGAGAGGGTGAGAGTGGTGACATATTGCCTCTCTTTCGCCACGGTCCCGGGACCCTGAACATGGAGGTTGGTGGAGACCCACACGCTAGTTGCGCTATCTCGCGCTAGATGAGAGATTTGGTTAACCCGCTTGGTATTTTAGATAAACTCCATGGCATCAAGCTGCTTGTTGTAGTGGTAGGCAATCTGGGCTACATCGGTCCGGATAGGGAGCCCTGAGCACTTGAAGGTGGGAATACCAAAGTTGGCGGCGTCGCGGTCGCCCTTGATGTAGAGCTCGTCGTCCTCGGAGACAGCGAGAATGGACAGAATGTACCGGCGTGGGTTAGCGAGCATGGTCTCCTTGCAAGTGACCTGGCGGAAGGGGATGTGTGGGAGGATCACATGACCCTTGCTGTCGAGGCAGGGGTCGTTGAGATTCTGGAACTGGTGGAAGGCAATGCCATTGCCAGCAACGACGACGTCATGGGATCTAGAAAGAGAGGTATTAACATTTTCCGTCGATATTGGGAATGAAAATAGGGGTGACATACCCCCACGAGTTCATAGAAGACCAGATAGCCGCTGGGCTGCCGACTTTGCCGGTGTTGCCGCGAAAATGGGCTCGGCCAGCTGGGTCTGCTTCATGGGCGCCATGGTGAGTCGAATAAAAAGAATAAAATTGTGATAGCTATCAACGACAACGCCGATCGACGAAAGAAAACGAGAGGTTCTTGGGACATTTAGAAAGTGGGACACGACTGCTGATATCCAACTCTTGTAGGCCCAGACTCCCACTCAACTGCGGCCAGGATGATGCTGACCCAACCGCAGACCCCCACTATCCGATCCCGCGCTCTGTGACGACAAGGAGGTCCAACTTAACCGCCCGTGATGTCCCCGCAAGGACCCAGCGGCCTGCAACAGAGAGAATCCGGAAGCAGCTTCGTATATTGGCGACTAACACAGCCATTGTAATGATAAAACTGCAAACGCTCTTTGTTCGGCCGTGCATATCAGCTACGAACTAGAAGCTCCTTAGTGCTTGGCTAGACGCTTTGAGTCCACCGGCTTGACTAGAACCAGTATCCATACCTTTTCGGGGCGACCCGCAGCAAGTATTGGACCCACGGAACGGTCTAAAGACCCAAAACGTAACATAAATACCTCTTGATAGGCAGTTTGGGCCCGCTTGGTATTGTCCCGAACAGCTCCAATATTTAGCTAGCGGCATCCTGGGAAGGGCTGGAGAGACGGCCAGCGCACTTCCAATGCCTCCGATTGCCTCCTCCTCCGAGACTTGTTCCGGGTCGGGCCAAGTTGAGCCAGGCCCTCACGCTCGCCGTTCTTTTAAGAAAGGGGGAGGTCGGTGATTCTTCATGTTCATCAGCTCTCGCAATCACACGGGTTGACCCAGGATGTTGCGAAACAGACGGCGGAGCAACGGGCAAGGGCAGGATATGTCCCGTATCTGGTTCCGAAGCAATTCGATCTTTCCGTCACAAAGGGGGATGGAGACTACTCCAACGGTGTGATCAACTACTGCATCCTAACTCACAGGCACAACGGCATGGCCGAGCTCGAAATCGACCTGAAGACTGACCCCTGCGCTGGGTTTTGGCAGGCTGGTGACACTCCGTTCAGGCGTCCGCGCGGATGGCATGTCGAGTGGCGCAGACGGCGTCATGTCCATTTCTCCAGGTGTTTTCCGCGACTTGTGGCTGAAAGAGGAGTTTTTTTCGTATTTCAGGGTCAACACGACCGAGCCTCGGACGACAACGTGGCGAGGGCACCAGGTCTCTCGAGAAACAGCGACACGATCACCGTCAACGGGAACAACAAGCTCACCCTGAAGCAAGACTTTGCGTTTCACGACATTCAATGCCAAGAAATGAATGCCCAGCGCATGATAGAAGCGGAACAGCTGAGCATCTTCACGAAGCTAGTTTTGCAGGCTTCGGCATTAGTTCCACCGCTGGAGTTGACATACAACCAAAAGCGGCAGGCTCATGGGGGGGCATCCATTGCATACTGTACATCACTTGACATGCTGACACATTCTTTTAGGAGTTGCTGAGGCCATTCTGACATACAACAGCGACGTGCAGCAGAATCCTCCCATCGATAGAGCCCTGGACCAACAGCGTAGGCTCAAGTTCGACATTGAACTAAAGTCGCTGGTGAGCATCACGCAGCGGGTATCCGGAATCTGCAACATCCACCGCCTTGCAGAAGACAGTGAGTATTTTCTCTTCCCTCAAACGCGCCGAACTTGGATTTAATCTTGTACAATAGAATGGCGACTCCTCAAGTGGATCACACCCCCACCATTGCCCACGAGCTCCTCTCAAACCTCGACTACTACAAGCGAATCTTCTCCGAGTGGCGCGATGCGCGGTGGGCTGACGTGCAGATCATCACGCGCACTGGGTTCGACATGTCCCCCGCCGGCAATACCTGGAGACTCAATCTCGTCAAGGAAAAGCCACGCACAACCATCCCCCTGGGCGCCGAGGAGCTGAAGCGGGATGTTGTTGGCCCGCTGTCATACTCTACCTTTGAGAATCTTGCGGGCGTCTAGAAGAGGATGTTTGAACTGAAATCCCGGAACGAGGACGGTGTCGTGATTGACCTGTCTAACCACGAGATGTTCAAGGAGTTTGGCACGTCCAAGGGCATGGACAAATTTGCGCAGCCAGCGAAGCAGTGGGCTTCAGACTTTGAGAGCAGGCTTGAGGCCAACATGGCGGCGCTGGCGAGCAGTCTGCAGACGAAGCTTATTCTGCCGGCTGGGAATGTGTTTGAGTTCAAGTCGCTGAATACGGACGCCAAGGGGCATGTGTACTCGATGATTTCGTATAAGACGGGGAGTGTGCGCAGGACGATTTGAGACGGTGGCGATGTAGGAAGGAAGGTGACGATTGAATTTTCGATGTTCGAGACTTAGCTTTTGGATTACAACTTGAAATTAGGTCCCTTAGGACCAAATACTACCTGAGAGTACTGATCGATATGCCTGTTTTGGAGTTTCAGCTCTCTCCGTGCGAAGCCCCAGTCTCTTACCCCTGTCAGTCACGGTAGGTAGAACAGGTTGGGAAATTCCAATTCGCCCTTTGACGCGAAAAATATCCACTTCCGTCCTTCCAACTTGAGCAATTGCATCTTTATCACATCGTCCATTATTTCATCTAACTTGGCACCACCGTCGCTACCTACGTATGGCATGGAGCTCTCAGCTCTACGGTCTACGATCCTGGCTGTTTGCCTGAGTCTCGGCATCCCCGCAGCTGTCTATCTCGGCCTTCTTGGCTCCATGATTGTCGAGCCTTCATTTCAGGCCCACGCTATCTACCTGCACAAGATCACGCTCACTTGGTTCAAAGATCTCAATGTCCCCGAACAATTTGGGTTTGCGCATCATCAGGCCACGCCATTCTACATCCCAACCACCGATGGGGAGAAGCTGCACGCCTGGCACGTCCTGCCACTTGGCGCGTATCTCGCCAACCAAGGCGCCCTGCTCGCCCAGGGGCCAGATGGCGGCCTTGTCCAAAATTTCCAAGAAACGCTAAACTTCCGCCTCCTCAAGGAGAATCCGGCTGCCCGTCTTGTTCTCTACTTTCACGGCACCAGCGGAACCATGGCGAGCGGATGGAGACCCGATAGCTACCGCTCGCTCTATGCCGCCGATCCTGTCAACACGCACGTCCTGACTTTTGACTACCGGGGGTATGGCCTCTCGAGTGGTTGGCCGTCCGAACCGGGGCTGATCACCGACGCGCTTGCCGTCGCGGATTGGGCCTTGAACGTGGCGGGCATCCCCCCTGAGCGGATCGTTATCTTTGGTCAGAGTCTTGGATCCGCCGTCGCCATCGCTCTCGTCCACGAGCTTGCCAATGCGCGACGCATGCCAAACGACAAAATCCACTTTGCAGGCCTCGTCGTCACGGCGACATTTTCGGACGTCGCTCAGCTGACGGCAACCTATCGAATTGGCGGATTCATACCTGTGTTGGCGCCGGTCGCCAGAGTTCCCTTTCTCTTCAATTTCTTCACAAGTCGACTCCAAAGCACATGGAACAACATGGAGCGGCTAAGGGAATTTATCCAAGGGGCGGAACGATATCACGTCACTCTCCTCCATGCCGAGGACGACACAGATATTCCGAAGGAGCATTCAATGCGGCTCTTTAGGGAGGCTGTCAGCATAGCCAACGACGTCGTCAATGTGAATGCCAAGAACGCTGTACCTGCCGGGGGAGACAATGAGAGCGGCTCTAGTTCAATGCTTGACCGTAGGATAGAGGAAAGGACTAAATCACGAGGGCAGGGGGGGAATGTCACCGTTTGGCCCACGCCCAAAGGCGACATCCGGCTGGAGCTACTCAAGTATGGGGTTCACGACAAGATCATGTCGTTTCCAGTCACAGGTCTTGCTATCGGAAGGGCGTTTAATTCAGCTGCTCGCCCTGCATGACGAGGGGAAAGCAATAATAGATCAATCATCAGAAGATCGGGAGGGGCATCCAACTACAACATGGAGGAGGACGAGACTCTGCAGCTTTCTATCTCCAGACCTTCACAGCCTCCTCAGGGCTTAGCCCGCGCGCGCGCGGTGCCTCGAATCGGCCCCGAAATTCCGTTCTTCCTCCCATCTTGGAACTCGTGTCACATGATTCACAGGGCGCCAGAATTTGGAAGCTGAGCTGAAATCCCGATCATTGACCCCTCACCTCACCGGATTGCGATCAATCTTGCCCTTTCACACTCGCACTCCGCCCCCTGATCAGAAGTCAAGTTATCATATACCGCAAAAATGCCGAGACCGCCGAGGGATACTATCCTGTGCAAGAAATGAAACGCCTGGATCTTTGTGACTCACGGTGACCCCATTGATTTCTTGGAGAATTTCACATTCACATCTTTGCGCAAAAAGGAATGCAGCTTCTGCAATGTTCTTTACAGGATTGCCGAAGCGGGAATCCAAATCACGCGTGCGGCGGAACCGAACTGAGATGAAGTTGCCAAAGATTTTGATGTTAGGGTGTATGGCTACTGGCCAAATAGGTCAGTGATGCAAGTGGTCCCTTCAACCCCGGACGACAATCATCCATTCCTCAAGGTTAGTCTAACTGGAATGTCTACTGTATGCCAGGTCTGTTTGCTCTCGCGCTGTCACGGTCCCCAAGGGACTGCCTACTGCGAATCTTCCCACGTATTAGTGGTCTGTATGTGCTATTCTGCTAACGCGTGAGATATAACAGAGCTCCCGTACCCCTGGGGTATCATCCCGACATGCCACGTGCCAATATGCCGGACCGGAATGCCTGAATCCGAACGGAAGATTCTCCAATGAATTCGTGGATGTACGACTGAGCATCCCTGCAAGCTTGCCGGCCTTTCGAGTCCTTTACCAACTAGGGTGGTGGATATCATGGACCTCGATGACATCAGGCTCGTTGAATCTTCTGGGAAAGTTGGTACCTACTTCTGCCTCAGCCATGCATGGGGTACGCACCAACCACTGCGAACAACGACGGCTAATTATCAAAGCCACAAGCTAAAAATCCCATGGACACCAATCCCAAGGACCTTTCAGGATGCTATTCGGCTGACTCGGTCTCTGGGAGTCCAGTGCCTCTGGATTGATTCTCTCTGCATTATTCAGGACAACCAGGTAGACTGGGCTATGGAGTCTGGGTCCATGGTTCACATATCGAAACTCATTTCTCAATATTGCCGCAACATCTGCAAAGGATTCCAACTCTGGTATATTTTCAGGGAAAGCGATCCATTTGGCCGAGGTCACCGGAATATGGCAACAAGGTCTATGCTACAGTATAATCATAGCTCGCAATATTGCGCATGACTATCAGAGTCGTGTTTTGGGCATGTTCAATGAGAAGTACCCATTGCTGGCCAGGGCGTGGGTGCTTCAAGAGAGGCTTCTGGCACCTCGAACCCTTCACATTTTCCAGACAGAGATAGCTTGGGAGTGTATGGAGGGCTCACACTGCGAATGCACATATGTCTCAGAAGACCCCGCATTGCGGACAGCAAACATGGCTACTCGTCTCAAGCCGAGCTACTGGGACGTTATGACGAAAAGGCAGCCCGATCCTGATGACCTGGTGAAGACGTGATGGAGTGTTGTTGAGCGATACCTCCCTCTCAAATTAACCTTTGGCTCTGACACACTCCCGGCGTTATCTGGACTTGCTCAGCACATGGTTTCTAAGCGGCCACAGGCACGTTATTTGGCGGGACTTTGCAGTGATACTCTTGTCACCGATCTGCTTTGGACAAATGAACATCGGCTCTCGAACTGTCACTCACTGGCATCATGCCAGTCTTCCTCTTCCACAATGGGCCAAACCCAATGGCGGGCTCCTTCATGGTCCTGGGCCTCCCCTCACTATTGCAGAGAAGGAGCCGTGGAATTTGCCGTTGAAGTTTCGCCATTTGTGTCAGGTGAGCGTAGCAGATTCACCTCGGTGGGAGTTGCGACCTTCGTCAATGTGGTGGAAGCTAGTTGCGAATCAGCCACTCAAGATCCAACTGGGAGAGTCTCAAGTGGCCATCTGACGGTAGAGGGCGACGTTCTTCACGGAAGCATCAGGAAATCCGGGAACCATGCTTGGATTGATCCGTCACGTCAGGAAACGCCACCTGAAGCCGAAGCCTCGGGCACCAATTCTCCTTGGTTCAAACTTCAGCTTGACGCGTCGCTATCTCCACACAATGATGTATTGGTCATGCACGCGACATTTTTGCCCTTGGCTACCTGCATGGAAGTACATTACACCATGATATTGCAGAAGGTGGATTCCAAATCGAAACCTCCCGTGTACCAGCGCATCGGCATGCCCAAAGAAAAACAGTCAGTCACTTTGGGTAAAGGTTCTATTTATCGGGGGTTGGCGTTCAAAAAGTTCAAAAACAGGAGTCGTTAGGTTATAACCATAGTGTAGCAGGGATCGAGGAGTGGATCGGGATGGCATGGTGGGAGTTGGATGAGTTTCTCATAGCTTTGTGTTTCGTACTTCCTAGTATTTGAGATCTTCAAAACGCAACAGTTATCAATGACAAATGAATACTGGCCTGTTGAGACCTCTTGATAACCTGCATGTAATGCAACATGCCCCACATTCTCCTCTCCCCACACACTCCCATTGCCCGATCCCTTCCCCACATTCTCGCTGCACCGCCCACACACCGTCGCTAGTCTTACCCTGAATTGCCAGAACTTCCAATAACAAGAATTAGCCCGCTTGGCACAGTGGTAATGCGTGTCACTCGTATATTACTCCACTACTCGTCGGAGACGAATTACATGACAAGATCGCTTGTTCGATTCAGGCAGTGGGCAATTTCATATTTTTTGCTTCCCTTTTTGCATTTGGCATTTTACCCTGCCCTCGCATTTCGGGTTCGAGGCTCAATTCTGCGTCAGGCTTTTTTGCTAGGTTACCTTGTTCTCCCTTTTTTCTTTTGATAATGAATGCAATTAGGATTGTCGGTACTGAGCAGGCGCGGGCGATTCGCAGCGCCGGAGAGCAACCAACCCCGCCTGCCCGACAACATTTTTGGGTCGGCCTGGCGTCACCGCTCGCGCCCAGGAGAAAATGCCGGCCCCGCAGCTTCGGGTTTCTCGGTCAGTCGGGGGTCGTATGACAGCCAGATGCATTTCTTTCATTTTTCTTTGCCCAGGTATCTACCTGCCCGCAAAGCTGCATCGCGCATCAAACATTACTCTATAGCCTCTGTCAATCACCGCATTGTTTCCAAGTTGTAGTCAAGTCATTTGAGTATTCCCCCTTTTCCTCCATAAAAACATCCAAGCCATGGTATCTAATTACGCCCCCGCCCCTCTACATGCGTGTATTATGTACTACTTCTCTCCAATGCAACATTCGTCCGTCACTGCTCGGTCCGATACTTTTCAAACTGCTGGCTAATCTCAAACATGCTCTCCGGCCACCAGTCCTGATCCCGATTCCACAGGCACCCGCTCCATCGCACGTCTTTTCTCGTGGCGACAATCTGTCCCAGCTCCCAGGTTCCGATCCCGCCAATCCACCACACATTATCCAGGAGAAGGATCAGCACCAGCCAGTGCGCGAAAATCTCCTGTGCGAGCTGGTGTGCAACGGTAGGGGTGATGATGGCCGCCGCAGAGGGATCCCATTGTATGTCACTTGGTGAACTTGGGGACGTTGTTTGTAGCAAGTTGGCCATTTCATCAATGAGGTTGAGGAAAGTTGTCGGCGCCCTGTGAATGAACGCCACGATGATTCGCCGTGGCACTTTTGATGGGATGGTGGACGTGATGCTTGCGGCGTATGCACGTAGCCAGGGAGAAAGCTCAGAAACGCGGCCGACTGATGGGTCGACGGAGACTTCGAAGGCGAGATGGCCGTGGCCTGGTGTGCTGGGTCGGGAATCCATGGAAAATGTCTCACTGACAACGCTATCGAATATGGTTAGGGCGCTGAAGCAAGATTGGAGCTCTGGACTGGTGTCGCCGGCGTGGGTGATGGCTATCTCTGCGGCTTTGTGACGGAGCTTGGCCAAGGCAGAGCCAATCGTGGCGGCAAGGATGGGGCTGAGAGGGTGGTTGGTGGGCGGTATTGGTTGCTCAGGCCGGCTTGAGATTCTGTATTCGTACTGTGCCATGGAGCCGCTGCTGGCGGGCGAGCGGAACGGGCTGACCTGCGCTGTGGCGTCGGGGTTCGCAGTGGCGTCAAGGAGTCCCGCGTATGCAAGGCGTGCAGCACGGAAGAGGCTAATCCACTGAGCATGCTTGGGCATGAAGTCTGACACTGGCGGGTCGGCAAAGGTAGCCGTCTGGACTAGCCAAATGCGAGCATGGTAGCTGCCCGATCCGTACATGCCCATCATGGCCGCGTTGGCGAGCACATGGTCGAAGTGCCGGGATTCATGCAGTGCGGGTTGGATCTCGCGGAGGGATTCCAGGTGGTAGCTGTGCGCAAGCGAAAGGAGCTCCATGACGCGGAGGCGGTCTTCATAGGTCACAGCGCGCTGTTTAATGATATCACAGCACTTACATACCGCTGCGAGGGCTAGCACCGATCGCATGAGCGGCTTGCTCTGGCACGCCAAGTTCGGGATGCCGACCTGCAAGACATACTTATCGTCCTCGTCGACGGAGGGGTCTTTGCAAGTGTGCTCGAGGTAGTGTTTGAGGAGTTCGAACTCTGCGGGGTCGAGCGTCTGCGCCACCTGTGACCGCAACGGTGCCCGCAGAAGCGACTGGTCGAAGCCGCTGGGGCTGCTCTTCGGTGGGGCGAATAGCGATGGGGACGGGAAGCTTGACGTTGAGGAGGACGGGCTCCCTGCAGGCGCGGGCGAGTGACCAGAACTCTCGGGACTGCCTGAAGAACCCCAATCTAGTCGGGGAACCTCGAGATGCAAGAGCAGCGGGTCGATGGGCTCCAACCCAAAGTCGCCAGCCCCCAGCAAGCCAGGGCGTCCTCGAGGATACTCGCAGATCAGGTTCATCTTCTCGCATCTGGAGCACCGTGGGGTGAGCTCGTCACACTGGTGCCACGGTTAGCGCGGAAAGACTCGGACGGGGAGATTGGGGGCTCCCCTATACGCTCAGTGTGCATACCTTAATTCTGCGCTCCTTGCATTTCGTGCAGCCGTACCTCGACTTCCGATGTGTTCTTCGCGTCTTGGGGCTGGACCCGCCTCTTTCCTGGCCCGATGCATCGCCATCCTGGATATCCATGAAGAATGTGGGGAAGCGCGGAGTAGAGTGGAGGGACTTGGCGAGGATGCTATCTGGAAACTTCACCGCCGGCTTTCGCTGCCTTAATAATGATGGTCTACCAGATGCCAAAGTCAACAAGGGGCATGGTAGTTTTATCAACCACCAAGTTTTAGTCAGCAGGGATGGGGATATTGGAGCACAGCCCGCCTGATTTGGAATTGAGCTTTGTTCAGGTAGAAGTTGGAGTCAACCAGCGCTCCCGACGTCATGGGAACTGCGCGCGCACAGGAGTCAGACCGCCTCTATCGGCTGTGCGCGGGTGTCAATGGCAGGCCATGCTGCACAATGTAGCGGAGACACCGTTCGCCCTTCGGAGATATCGCCGGCGCCCAGGGCGAGGATTCATGGCACGGGGTTGGACGAAGGCTGCCAAACTGCCCGCCTGCCCGGAATGTGGATTAACAGTATGTCCTGTGGCTCAAGTTTCGATTGCGGTTGTTTTGGGTACTCCGACTTCCATGATGCCAATTTCCGAGAAAGGCCTAGCGGCTCCCCGCAGGCCTGGATAGCTGGCGGGAAAGTGCTGACTGTGCGCTGTGCATCCGCGATTCGACATGCAAGTGCGTATTCGCCTAGCACGAATACGCACGCCTGGTAGTGGCTGAGTGACTTCGTCCTCTTGGCACCGGAAGCTCCATGGCCCCAACCACTAATGACCTGTGCTGAAACATTGCATTTGGCGTGCCGGAAATGGCGGGAAGAACGGCTCGATGCTAACATCTCGATGACTGTTCATTTTGCTGGTCCCAAGACACCGATATGGCGTGGACGGCAGCTGCAGCATGCAGGAACAATATGGGGGTGGCACACCGCGACGATGGAAGGCAAATTTTCGTTCCAGAAACCCCATCGAGCCACCGACTCGGGCTCGGGACGGGGCCGTGGGAGAGCCCATCCACGGATGCTGCGCGAAGCGTGTTCCGAAAACGGCAATGCACCTATTTCGAGCCCTACGAGGCCCATGGAGGCTACGCAGCGTCCTGGGCAGCAATTCGCATCCCGTCTATTCTATTGGACGGAATGCCGGGAAGCGGCACGCATCTCATACCTTGTTTAGGCTTCCCAGGCCTGCCTTGGTGCTCGGTCGTCCCGCGCCTTTCGAGTACTTGACCTGGCAAATCTGAAGATGCGAGAGCTGTGCAGACTTCATCTAGTTCTATCGACTACAGCTGCAGAGATAATGCAACCTGCTGAGCGATACCACCGGGTATTCTGTGGCTCAAACTCGGCTTTCGGGATGAAGTGACGATAGCCACTGGATTCTGCTATTTTATTTGTTTGTGCCCCTTTACTTCCAACTTTAGGAACATACCTCCATCCCGGTGTTCGGGACACGGAGCATGTGTGATACCGGGTCCAGAAGGCTCCCCAGTCCGGATTTAAGGTTACCTGGGAAATAGCGAACTAATGCGACTCTGGTATTTGTGTTTATGTAGAATACGCAGTGTGGCTGTCTGTTGTTGGTGGAGCCGAATACGCTGGGGGCTCAGCCACCTGTGTATGAGACAACGCACCGGATGCGCGCTGGCTGGCTGCTTCCAGAACACGTCTTAGTCTGAAGCTGCTCAGCACACGGAAAGGTCCAGCTCGCTGCTTATAAGTACACCGGGCTGAATGTATCGAGGAGAAGACAGAAGGCCAGCAACCCTCTCGCTTTAACTGCAACCAACATCGGCAGTGGCATCAACACCAAGCCCGGTATCGTCATCCAAACCGCCAGCCCTAAAGACATGAAGCTCTGCTCGTTCGCCAAGGCAGGCCTCTACGGCCTCGCGGCTTGCGGTAGTCGTGAGCCCGAAGGACACGAATGGCATCCGCCCGTATCCGGACGCGATGGTGCGCCGCTCAACTCACCTCTTCAAGACCCAGAACCAACTAACGATCCCTTTTAGTTCGATCCCCATGCACCGGGCTCAACAACCTCGCCAACCACGGCTTCCTCCCCCGCTCGGGCAAGAACATCGACATCGAGGCCGTTCGTGCAGCCGTAAAAGCAGCCTACAACTACGACCCCAACAGCTTTGACACGGCCTTCCAACAAGCGGTTGACTTCAACCTCACCACCACCGGGAACCCGCAGACCTTCCACCTCGACGACCTCGCAAAACACGACGCCATCGAGTTCGACGGTTCGCTGTCGCGAAATGACTTCAACTCTGGAGACAACCTGCACTTCGATCCTGCTGTATGGGCTGGCACAGCAAAGAGCCTGAAGCTGTATGATTTTGGGCCTGATCACAAGGACATGTACATCACCGTCGAGGTCGCTGCCAAGGCCCGGGCGGCGCGCCAGATTGCCGCGAAGAAGGCCAATCCGGCGTTCAACGCGTCAGAAGCTCAGCTGATGGGCAGCCCTGGCACGACGGCCCTGTATCTTACGACAATGTGGGATGAAGATGCTGGCGCGGCTCCGAAGGCGTGGGTCAGGTCGTTTTTTGGTAAGTTGGTGGGGTTCTTTTTTTTTGCAATTTCGGGATGGGGTTGTGACTGGGTGGAGAACAACAACAGATGGGATGGATGCTGACTGTGTTTGTGGAATAGAAAAGGAACGAATCCCGTATCGATTGGGGTACAAGATGACGCCGAAGAATGGGACGACGATTGGGAAGATGTTCGAGGCGGTATTAGCTGTGCCTGTTTGAGGGATACTAGCGGGGTGGCATTTTACGGTTGTGTTGATGAGGAGATCATTCGGAACGAACATGGTGATGTGTTGCCCTTGGGTGGTGAACCACCTCAATAGTCTTACCTGACAATTTTCTCTGTCCGAGTCCGTATTAGTCGCAAATCCTGAGCTAGAGGTGAGCCGCACTGAGGGTCGCCTGAGCCGAAGTGAGTCCAGAAACTTGTCCCGGCTATAGTTGCGCTGACTAGGGATGGGCCAAGTTTTAGGACCGGTCTATTGCACATAACGGTCAGTTTCCCCCGCCCGTAAGTACCCGTTTGCTTATTCCGGCCGAGCATCACCGTTAAGTCAACACCGAACAACTAGAAATAGAACTCGCCACGACCCTTCGCAGGTCTGGCGGGACGGGATGTAAGCGCAAAGTCTTGGAGCTTTGGTCGCGTCACTAAAAGGCCATCGCTTAGAAAACATACTGTCAAACCTTCCGTTTATGACAACATCCAATGACAGGATGGCACCAAGTCGGCGAACCACGTGTTGGGGAAGTCGTACTGTTTAGATGTGGGGTTACCCGGATCTGTGGCCCTGAAACAGGATCCTCAGTGTGCTACCCGGATCCGGATTCGATGACTTGCAGTGCAGTGGAAAAGGGGTGGTGGGGAATAGAGTAGATGCTGTGTCCACTGTTTGCATAGAACATACCGGGATCTGATTTCCCAGTGGTCGTTTGTCTTCACGACTGAGACGACGCAGAACGCACCACATGCAAAGGGGGAAGTTCATTGTGCTATTGGATACCCCGTACTGAAATCCGATGCACGTCAGCATCGTTGGCAACTTGTCGGGCTGACAAATATGACATGTCTATCCACAGCTGATGTCCCGAGGGATTCGCGGCGCGGCCGCCTGGCGGTTCTGAAGCTACCCAACCTCAAAGTCTCGTGCGACATTTATTAATAAGAGCCGCTGCACCCTCTCTGCTTGTGTAGCTTCCATGCTCGCACGATACTCCGAAAACCAGACTCAGAATGGCGGCCCTCCGAGGAACCATGAACAACACGCTCCGCGTCTTCCTCGACGGCTACATCGACGGCCGCAACGACACCACCAAACTCTCCGCCGTCCTCACCCCCGACTGTCTGCGCACCTTCGCGCCGCTCTCCTTCCTCCAGTCGATCGGCGCCCCGGCCGACACCGCCCTAGACAACAAGTCCTATGAGGACTTTTATGCTTCGGAGCTCTCTGTCGCGTGGGCGAAGAGTTTGGATGAGGCTCCCAATGTGGTTATTGATGTCGAGGCGAAGACGGCGGCGGCTACGACGGTGTATACGAATGAGTTTAGCGATGGGGAGACGTTTCGGTTGGAGTTTGCATGGTTTGTAACGTTTAGTGAGGATGGGGAGAGGGTTAGGAAGTTGTTGGAGTGGGTAGATTCGGGGGCGACGAAGAGGTATCATGAGAGGATCAGAGAGTTGATGGCGGCTAGGGAGAGGGAAGGAACGGGAGGGAAGTGAACAGTAGTTTGAGTCGTGGATTGAGAGTGGCGCTACCCATTTTTCATTGTCGCTGTTGCCATTTGCTATATGGAAGTCAATCATTCCGCGTTAAAGGTATACTCTGCACTCCTTGCATGTCGGTCACACAGATTGGGCGAGAAACTTCACGTGTCACTGCGCAGGTGAGATTTAAACAGCAGGGGCTCTCGTGTGACCTGATCCGCATCGTGCGTTCAATAACACTTTCTTTCCCATCTTTGTAAACTCCCGGATTGGGCTTCAGCTATGTTGCTATCAGATGCCATTATTATTACCTCCTTTTCTAGTCACCCACCAGTACATACAGCTTCGTGGTTTCAGTCCACAACCCCCTCCGGCACCGACGACAAGTAATCCACAGGCGCCGGCTCCATTCCATCCGGTGTGCCCACAATCTTGAGCGTGCTCCCCTTCTGCATATCCACCCCCTTAAACGTGACCCTCGTCGCCGTCTGCCTATTAATATACGGCGTCGGCGTCTTCCCTATAGTATACTCCAAATCCCCTTTCCACTTTCCCACCAGCTTCTCATCTTAATACACCTCCCATGTCGAGTTCCTAATCGCCTGATCATAGTAGTTCACCGCCAAATCATACCTCCCGCTCTCGACACCTACCACCGTGCTCGCCACCCCCTGCGTCGAGTTCCCCCCCGCGACAGTCGCCTTTGCCCCGCTCGCCTCCATCGGCAGCACGTCATACACCTTGTACCCATCGAGTTTCATGTCCTCTACTTCTATCCGATACTTGTATTTACCCACCCGCCCCTTCGTATCCGCAACTCCGGACTTTCGCAGATAGAAATTACATACGCTATCCCGCCAAACAATAAAACGTCTCGTCTGGTACATTAACTGGAATAGTATATGCTTATACCGCTTTTTATCGATCTTATCCTTTATCGTCGTCTATAATTTCGAAAACGTCTGCGTTATTCCGCTCCCGTCGTAATACGTATCGTAAAAGTGCTGGATCACGGTCTTGCCCGATATGAGTACGTGTGTATACGGTATATGATGGAATCATAGCAGTAGATTGTCGGGCGTGGTCTCGATATTTTCGTATATGGCCGCCACCTGCGGGGTATACTGCCCTGCGTGGGCGGTGCCGTTCTTGACGGTGCGTTCCATGCCGATCGAGTCGGAGTCGGCGTCGGCGCGGGTCCACTGGCCCCAGATTTGCCGTCCTGCGAGCCCAGGCTAGAGCCGTAGTGCGCGAGGAGGATGTCGGTGAGGGTTTGGACGCCGAGGTTGCCCGTATAGCTCTCGTAGGCGGGCCACGAGGCGAGTGAGATGTCGGTGATGACGCGCAGGACACCCGGGTTCGAGGGAAGGTGAGGCGAGTCCACTCCTGGAGGATGGCGGTCGGGTCGGAGGAAGACGACCAGGCGAGCTTGCCGTAAGCGTAGAGGTTGGCATGGCGAGGTGCGAGCCGAGCCAGGTCGTGTTCATGCCGGCGTTAACGACGCCGGCGTAGCCCCGTGAGGGTCGTGTTAAAGCGCTTGCCCGAGAGGATGTCGCCGAGGCGCGTGGTCCGGTTTGTCGAGGCGCAGGTTGAAGTCGAGCATCTCCTTCCATATGGGGGCGAGGTAGACGACGTGGGCCTGCTGTCCAAGGTACTCCTGCGAGACCTGGAGCTCGATGGCGGACGAGTTGCAGCGCAGGTGGCTGAAGAGCGGGAAGACGGGCACCTGGACCTGGAAGTCGATAGGGCCGTACTTGATCTGGACGACGACGTTGGGCTCGAGCCTGCCGTCGAGCTCGTCGAAGAAGTCGATAGCGGCGTTGGCGCGGTCTGTTTTCCAGTCGAGCGTCTGGTTGAGGTTGCGGTAGTCGTATAAGAAGGCGTAGAAGACGCATACGCCGCCGTGCTTCTAGAGGGCGCGCGTAAAGAGGTTGGCGCCGTCGGCCAGGGTGTGGTTATACGTGAGAAGACCGGGCTGGCCCTCGGAGCTGGCCTTGACGAGGAAGTCGGCCATATCGGGGACACGCGCGTATAGGTTATCGGTAGCATTCTACTAGAAGGCGACGACGGACGGGTCGAACGGGGTAAAGGTGACGAGTCAGCCGAACAACTGGGGCGCGGCGAAGTTGAGGGATAGGCCGAGCTGCACGCCGTACGGCCGGAAGATGCCGGCGACGCGCGCGAGCCCGTCTATGATTTCGGGCGCGAGAAGCGTCGAGTTGGCGTTGGTATTGTTGATGACGACGGCATTGATGACGACGGCGTTGATGACGACGGCGTTGATGCCGATGGAGGCGAGTAGGCGGGCGTACTAACCGGCGCGGGTGAGGTCCGGGCGGATACGGGCCTCCCAGAAGAAGATGGACTTGCTGCCGTAGCCACGCTCGATGTTGCCGTGGGTGCCACCGTCCTGCGTATTATCCCACTGGTTGACCCACCACACGGGTGCCTCGGGGTTCGACGCGAGCGAGAAGTCCGACACGTTGCCCTACCCCACGAGCTGAAGGTAGCGGAAGGGCGCCATCCAGCGCACCTCGCTCGTTCTGGCCCAGGATGCGCACATTGCCGCCCGACACGTTGATGTGGTATCCGTCGGCCGTCAGTTCGGGCAGGTCGATGCGCACCATCGGGTTCGCATCAAGGAACTGCGACACGGTGCCGAGAGTCACGGCGTTTCGTGCTCGGTTTTCGGTGCTTGCCGCCAAGGCCTTTCGCGAGCTCTTTCGCCGCCGTCTGCACTGGTGATCGTGCCGTGGTGTTGAGGGCCACGAGGGAACTCGGCAGCCGGGACTGGAAAGTCGCGGCGTTGGCAATTGGCGCGCATCGCAGCCACGCACTGAGCCCGTCCGAGGCCGCGGCGAGGCCGGCGACGGCGAGCAGCAACAATCCCTTCATGATGGATGTCGTCGTCCGATGAAAAGATCACGATCTCGACATGACCCGGCAAGATCGCTGCAGATGTATGCAGATGACGACGGCTGCGGGCGTATATTAAGGCACCGATCGCGTCCGTGTATAAGTCCATCAATAACGTTGCGCCCCTCCATTTTGCCATTTGTCCAGCTCTTCCTACCCTTGGCGCCTGCCGCCAAGACTGGAACGCGAGCCGCCGTTCAGGTTGAAGGACGGCGGGAGAGGAGAAGATGCGGGGCCGCGTCGTCGTTCCCCTCTCTCCGGACCCAACGGCCTGCTAAATGCGGTGGGATTGGCAGCGGTGATGCGGTCCTCTTCCGGCGACCGGGGCCATCGGGGTTTAGACCGCAGGCCAACATCATGTGACGACCTTTTCTCGGTAGGGTAGGCTTCTGGAACTCGCGATTCTGTCTTGCGATGTCGTTGCAGGCTTCTTTAGGTTGTGCTTGGCATGCCCTGTGGCTGGGGCTTGCCCTTCGGTGAGAGTTTGGAAATTTCCGGCGTCATAGCGACAAAGGGATTTTTGTTCTATGCTCTAATTAGTTCTGAGAGATTGCTCACAACTGGCCTCCGCAGAACCCCAAACGCTCCGCTTGCACCCGGATGCCCAGCCGGAGCCGGTCTGGGATACCCACATTCCCAAGACCGCCTCCGCCACCTTTGTTGGCCTGCGGAATGACCCGACATGCATTGGCCGAGAATCTCGCGAGTGGGGGTTTGCAGCTTTGACGCAGCATGACTGGTAGAGGGTGGTTGGTCGGAACACCTGCATGGCCGCAAACTTGACGGCCACCGTCGCACAGCATCGAGAGGCGCTGCATTCCCGACCCAACTCGGAGTGCAAACGCTTCTTGCGGCCTGATGAGCGGATGCCTCCCAGAGGAATGAACATCTATCAATCCACTGTTCCCAGCGTTGTCATCGTCTGTGCATTGATATCGACTGCCAAGCTTCATCGTTGCAATTGTCGTTGATAATTCCTTTGCCCCTCTTCGTGAGCGATGGCTCCCCGCGTCCGTGGCCGTGATGGGTCAGCGTGGCAGCCTTCGTCCTCCGGGAACCCCGCCCACCTCGCCGGTCAGATCATGTGGCTGCCACCGAAGGACCAGATCTCTGTCTCGACAAACTTCGACGACGCGTGCTATCATCACCCCATCGTGGTTTTGTCGCCGACGCCGGTGCATGAAAATGTCGTGATCTTGATGGTCAGAGTCTCTGGTCTTGCCCCATGTCAGCCATCACCGGCTAACAATCCACTCCGCAGGCCACCTCCCTCAACGAAACCGACCTCCTCGAGAAATACCCACACGCAACCGAAGTGCGAGCGGGCTACCTGCCCATCAAGCCTTCAAAATGCCATCCAGACCTACGAATCCGTCTAGAGATTAGGGGTGGACACAAGCTCCGCAAAAACACCTACGTTAGGACCAAAAAGCAGCACACACTCCCGTTCAAAGCCCTGCGCGTCTACGAGCGAGAGCGTCCAACCCTACGCTTCACCCTAACACCCAGCTCCTACCAGACCCTGATCGAACGCGCAGGGTACTCCGCCCCGGTTGACTCCCCTCTTGGTACCCTCAGGCTGGCAATTCCTCCTCCTCCAGGAGACCCGCCAATAACCAGCGCCGGACCGCTAGTGGACCTAGCCCATCCCACATACGCATCAGTCGCTGTCCAGCCGAGACCGCAACATCTTCCATCCGTCGTGCCCCGACGCACCAACATGGCTAGACTACTACCACCGTTACCACCACCACCACCACCACCACCACCACAGACAACACCACCGCGTCCTACCGCTGCTGAGTCCGACCGCGAACATCTCCTCCGATACTACCGAAGCACCTCCACAACACCCCTCCCCGTCAGCCATAGCCACAATCCGTACTCAGGCTACGGCACCCTCCCTGTCTCCGGCTACCGAGCCCCAGCTAGGACTCTGCATCAACATCTCCCCCTACCAACCCCACACACCAGCTTAAACTCCCATAGCCGAAACCGCCATAACGACAACTCGTCCGGCGGTCCCATACCAAAGTGGTTTCTCCCGTGTCTCATCCTAGCTGCCTTCGGAGGCGCGTATTGGTACCTACAGCCGAATAGGGGAGTTTTTCTGCTGTTTCGAGGTTTGCAGGCACTAGGGAACTTGATGCTGGGCCCTTATGCTGGGTAACGAATTAGATGATGGGTTGATGGTTATTTTACCGTCTCGCTTTCTGAGGTGGGGGTGTGCTGGGACTGAGCATGTGGAGATGAAACGTAACACTTTAATGAAAGGTAGGACTGCCCTGGATTCGGGTATCGGAGTTGACGGGAGCCAGACAGGAGAAATTCCATAGCCCGGCGGGGTGCATGTGGTGGCGGTTTGCTTGATCGTATGTGGTTTCACGAACAATCTCCGGAACTTTGTTTTCCATGTCTTCAACTCACGGTCCTGGTCGGGGACTCCTGTTCGGGGAAGTCTTTGCCTGTGTGTTTCTGTTGAGGAAGTTTGAGCCGTGAACATGCCCCACAACAAGTCTAGCACCGAAAACGTGGTAGATACTCCAACAACAACTTGTGGGCCGAACTAGAGACACAGCCGTTATAAGCACTTCCGATCGTGTGGGTCAATTGTCCAAAGGATAATGTTCGCTCGCACTGGGATACTAGAGGGACGCTGGGCACTGGGAATCTTGTAATCTTTGTCTTTTGAGGTTCAAGGGTCGTACGTCGGCAGGAGGGCAATTCTCGCGGAGATATCACACACACAGGAACCAGGCAATTATAATCACTGCGATCACAACGGCACGCCTGTCCAATTGCAAGAGTTGAAGGGGATGGATTCTCTCTCTTGTCTGCAAGGTTACGACCTGCGGCGAACTAAATAAAGGTGAAAACAACGATTCTAGGTCACATGACCAACAGCTCAGACCCATGACACCAACCTCTTGCCAAATGCACCGCACCCCAACTCAACAACGTAGATTCTTAAAACGGAGAGTGAAAACGTTAGCCTTAAACCATTTCTTGCTTATATTTTGAAGGTTGCGTTTGTTTTTTGGGGATAAGTGGTCTTATATCTGGGACCTCTTATCTATGTACCTTTTGCGGAGGTGGCCTAAAATCGGTCCCTCCGTCGCGTAAACTTACTAATTTTCATGGCAGGGTGAGTAATAGTGAGCCGAAGCTGAGCCGAGGGTGAAGCGAGCCTGATTTTGGGCTAATTATTTTTAGGCGGGGCTCACTTATTTTTCGTAGCAGACTACCAAGGTCATATGATACGTGTGAGCCATAGAGAGTATGTCATACAGAATAATTAGAGGTTGCAAATTGGCCTCATGGTCATACGTCAGCTTCTTCGTTCCGTTCACATGGCGGACTTCAGTCTGCAGAAACCACTGGTGCCGAAGCTTGAAAGCTCTGGGAATGAAAATGGCTTCAAGGCACTCGCTTTTTGCGTAGCCCACCTTAGTTTCTGAGTGAAGCAATTTCTCTCTGTGGGGAACAAAGCTGGGACGAAACACAAAACCACAGTGAATCTATGGAGGAAGGAGCGGGCCCTCACAAAGTGGTGCAAACAGTGACCTATTTATTCCTCCTTCCTGAACTCATAAGGCACTCTGCTTTCTGATTCTGCCACCTTCCACCACTCTTCTTCCCACGAATCCTCACAGCCACCAATTCTCCTCAGTTCTGAACTCCTCACGGGAGGTTCTTCTGCTTCGTTGAAGCACCTGCAATCCTTCACTTGGCCTCGGCCCTCCCTTGTCATCTTCTGCCAGACCACAAGGCAACTGTGCTCTTGGCAAGACCGACGAGCCCCGATATCACCACCATACTGTTCCTCGCGACCGCCAACATGCACTTCCTTAACTGCATCGCGGCCCTGATCCTCTTCCTGATGGGTCACGGTGCCATCGGCGCCCCAATCCATGACACATCCTCGATTCTGTCTGTCACTTGCTGTAAGTCCAAGTGCCTTTCTGCTTCCCGCATCAAAACTGACAGCTCCCCAGCCGACCCGAACGCCTCAACCTGCGGTGAAGCCAAGCTCAATGGAGAGAGTTCTACTGCGTGCTGCGGTCAATACACCATTGACACTCCCGGCGACATCTCTTCGGCCTCCCCGCTGGCCAGTGACTGCCAAGGAATTCTCAACATCATCACGGACGGCGAGTGGGATGTCAATTTCGGCACTTCCCAGCTAGCGAAGTACAACACCTGCAAGTTCATGGTTCACAACAGCAACTTTTCTCCCGTTGCGATCGGCGACTATGACGTTGCCAGTGTCGTCAAGATGCTGATCGACAAGTTCGAGTCAAATGGCCTCGTCGGCGGGAAAGGAAGAATGCAGTGCAACCGCCCTACCGACGCCTGGGTGGACTTCTATCTCTCCCACACTTCCCAATCGGCAACCGAACTCGCGGCCAGCCCTTCTCCTGGGGGCAACAAGCCAATGCGGCGCGATAAGAACTTCCAGTGCTACGATGACGAATTCAAACCTGGTGAAACAACCCAGGGCTCACCCCTAGTTGAGGACTGCAAGCAGATCATGTCCAACATTGCGGGATGGGGCGAATGGCGCGTCACCTCAGGCCAACACCAATTGGTCGAGTATGGTACCTGCGCCTTCGGTATAAACAACCTTGGCACTGGCGTTTCCAAGATTGGTAACGGCGACATCATTCGCGTCATGGCCTATCTCATTGACCACAACCAGTGGAATGGCTTGGTCGGTGGTCGAGGAGATTTCGTCTGCTATGATATTGCTTTGCCCTCCCAGGAGCAGATCGAATTCGCCATATTCCACCATGGCCAGGTCAAGTCCTTGGCTGAGGTCTTTCCCCGGGGGACCGAACCGGAACCAGACGATGTGAACCTCTTTGCCCGTGGCACCGAGCCGGCACCAGCAGACGATCTGAATTACCAATGCGAAGAGGACTACTTCTTCCCAAGCCAAACCACTCCGGGCTCGCCGCTGGTTGCCGACTGTCAGCAAATGCTGAGGAACATCCAGACAGACCCCCACGCTGAATGGCATGTAGTTGTGGAGTTCCACAAGTTGATACAATACAAGACCTGTGCCTTTGGTGTGGACGTCAAGGGGATTGGTGTTGCGAAGATTGGCAATGGTGACATCACCCGGGTTGTCAACAAACTGATCGACAATAACCAATGGAACGGGTTGGTTGGCGGCTCCGGTTGGTTCATGTGCTGGGATATTGACAGCGTCTGGACGGATAACACGTGGTTCTTCCTCTACCACAACGACGCGTCCAAGGCCGAGATCTCTCCCCGAGGCATCGAGACAGCCCAAGTCGATCGAGGCATTGAAGCAGCACCAGTCAATCTGAATTATCAGTGTTTCAACGACTTTTTTGCGCCAAGCGAAACCACTCTGGGTTCGCCAAGGGCTACCGATTGCCTGCAGATGCTCATCAACATCTCAAGAGACCCGAATTCCGAATGGCATGTCCCCATAATGTTCCACAAACTAATTCAATATGACACCTGTGCCTTTGGTGTGGACAACCAAGGGTCTGGTGTTGCAAAGATTGGAAACGGCGATATTACCCGCGTTGTCAGTAAATTGATTAGTGATTACCAATGGAACGGATTGGTTGGTGGCCACGGTTGGTTCGACTGCTACGACATTAGCATCTCGACGGACAGGGTGCAATTCAACATATACTACAACGACGACTGGCCCCAGGCCGAGATCTCTCCCGGGGTCATCGAATCAGTCTCTCCCCGGGGCATTGAATCAGCACCAGATCCGAGTCTGAACTATCAATGCTATCACGATTGGTTTGGGTCAAACAGCACCACTACAGACTCGCCAGGGGTCTCCGATTGCCGGCAGATGCTCACCAACATCTCAACGGGCAAGGCGGAATGGCGCCTTGCTGATGGCTTCCGCAAGTTAATACAATATGGAACCTGCGCGTTCAGTGTGCACAACTACGGGGCTGGCATTGCGAAGGTTGGCAACGGCGACATCACCCGTGTTGTTGAACAAATGATCACCAACAACGAAATGAACGGGTTGGTTAGCGGTGTGGGTCAGTTCGACTGCTTTGATATCGTGCAAGGCCCCTTCTTGAATGCTGTAGGATTCAACCTATACCGTGACGATGCCAGCTTGCGCATTGACACCGAGGTCTCTGCCAATGACATCAGCGTTCAATCTACGACTGACGCTTCCCCGACAACCAAAGTTTTCACCAGGGACAGTAACACTGCGCAGTGCTTCGATGACTGGTATTCTGCCGAAAACAGGACCAACCCAGCCTCGCCCAAGGTTGCGGACTGTCAGGAAATGGTGCGCAGAATCTCAGAAATTGAAGAGTGGCATATCAAGAGTGGCATCGTGGAGCTGGCCACCTACGAAAGTTGCGCCTTCGACGTCAACTACATCCCCGGTGGTGTAGTTCTTAAGATTTCAGGCAGCGACATCATCCGTGTTGTCACTCAAGCCATCGAGAACAATAAGTCGGTTAACCGAATTGGTGTTGAGGGGTCTTTCAACTGTTGGGATCTTTCCGGGTTTAACCCAGGGACCATGAAATTCTACATCTACGCCAACAAGGGTCAGACTCTGGCCGCCTCCTCCGGTGCTAGCTCGCCCCAACCCACAACCGCATTTTCGCCTGCGACCATTGCTTGTCAGAGCAGGAGCCTTCCTTCTGCGGCCGAGCTTTACCCAATGGTTCGGGGCAATTCCGCTTTGCTTTCCAGGAATGTCAACATTTCATACTGCGATAGCGACAAGATCGATGAAAACAACACCAGTGGGGGCTCGCCACTTGTCGCCGACTGCCGGCAGATGTTGAGCAATATCGCGAAAGATGGCGAATGGCACGTCTTGGACGGTTTTCACAAACTGATCGAATACGGAACCTGTGCATTCGGCTTCAAGAACGATATGCTGCTCGCCGTCCTCAAGGTTGGGAACGGCGACATCATTCGGGTAGTCAACAGACTGATCGACGAGTACGAGTGGTTTGGCAAGGTTGGCGGGCAGGGCATGTTCGCCTGTGATGTTCTGGGCGCTGGCGTTGGCGATGCGCAGTGGTACGTTTACCACACTGACGCTCAGCTTTCACTGGGAGCGCCTACCGGAACCCTTTCCTCTTGGGATCACAACATCACGGCCGACGAAACTGCCATTTCTGGTAGCAGGCCGTCTGCGCCGCCCTCCAGCGACGTCCTCAATGAATTCTGCACAGACGATGACTGGGGTTACAACAATACCGCAGACGATGCGCCACTGATCGTCGACTGCCAGCAGATTGTGTGGAATATTCACCGAGATGGCGAGTGGCGCGTCGCAGCGGGAGAACGCCAGCTCGTTCAATACGGATCCTGCGCATTCGGAGTCCGAAACATAGACCCCGGCATCGCGAAAGTTGGGAACGGGGACATCACCCGGATTATCAACATAGCGATAGGTACGTGGGGCAGTGGCTCGACTCGTAAGGTTGCCGGCGACGGCGCGTTCAGTTGCAAAGATTTAGGTGTAGCTGGCCCGGATATCCTTTGGTGGAGAATCTACCATACGTAGGGGCGCGAAATTGATCGAGAGAGGCGCAATATTCATCCAGAAGGAACGAGAGACGTGGGAGGATTTTGGGAGGACAAGCTAGGCGGTACAGCGGACACTCGTTGATATCACAATAGTAAAATAGATCTGACCCACGCAAAAGGTCCCAGATGTGTCTTGGTGGCTGAAAGTTGACGATCTTGATGTGACGTGGCCGTGCTATCCGTCGCGGAAACGAGGCTATCCAGACTGTGTCATTTGCGTGATGTGACAAGCGGTCGCTCGCTTGCAACAGCGGCGCAGACTCGGATTCGGATTCACGGGACTAGCGGGAGTCCACGTATCCCCCCACTGCTGACTACTCCTCCGGATGCCCAAATATTTCCCGGCGTGCCTCGCAGAGCTGCTACATTGACGGGCGATTGATGAGACAAAGACTGGATTACAGTGCTTACACCCCGCCCGAGTTACTTCAACATCAACAGACGCAGGTAGGTAGGTCATCTCACACGGACGGATCGCCAACCGCCAACGCCGCACGCGCCCGCGCACGCAAAAATGTCCCTCCGCTCGATCGATCCCGTGGAGAACCGGCGGAGAATGCTTGCGGGCGAGCTGTATTATGCGTTCACGCCCGATCTTACCGCTGAGCGGAAGAGGTGTAAGGCTGCTAGCTTGGAGTATGGAAGGTGTGCTGCTGATGGGGTTACGGCGAGGCGGAGATTAGTGGAGTTGTGGAAGAGGTGAGTTTTGGGGTTTGTCTTTTGGGTTGTCGGTCTGGCGGTCTGGTGGGATTGGGGTTGAGGTGCGAGGGTGGCGAGGCGAGGGGATCAGGGCGGGGGGAGAAGAGCGAGGATGACGGGTAGGGAAGGATAGGATGGGCCTGCATGTGATGCTAGGGACAAGACGAACTGACATGCGCATGCGACGAACAGACTGATCGTGGACGACACGCCGCTCCCTCCCGTTGCTGCTACCCCGGAAGAAGACGAAGATCTCTTCGTGGATTGCCCGTGGGTTGACGGCCCGATCAAAATGGACTACGGGTTCAACGTCCGGTGGGTTCGGCCCGGGAGTCTCTGCGTGGCTGTCGTGAGCTAACCTTGGTGTGGGATCGGCAGGATGGGCTCGAATGTCTACTGCAACTCTAACAGCACTTGGATCGACACCTGTCTCATCACTGTTGGCTCGCGCACGCTCATTGGGCCGAACTGCTCGTTTTACAGCGGGACGCACCCGACTGACCCTGTGCTGAGGAACGGGACGCGCGGCCCGGAGGGAGGGAAGCCCATTGTCATCGGCGAGGACTGCTGGTTTGGGGGGAACTGCATCGTCTTGCCTGGTGTGACGATCGGGAACGGGGTGACGGTTGGGGCGGGGAGTGTTGTGACCAAGGATGTGCCTGACTACGTGGTGGTTGTGGGAAATCCAGCCAGGGTGATCAAGAAGGTTGAGAGGACGGGCAAGGGAGCGCCGGGAGAGGAGAGCGCTTGAGACGGGATCGGATTGGATATGAGGCTTGGATACCCCGATGCACCTACGGCATGGCAATGCAAGAACAGGCGTTACTCACCACGATCAACGCTTGCTCTTGTCCTTCCACGGCAGCGAGGCCGTCCATCCTGATCCCTTCCCCTTGAGCTTTGTGACATTCGCCTTGGCGTACTCATCCATCTTTTTGGCCACCTCCGACTGGAGCACCATCCAGCGGCCCTCCATCTCGTCCTGAGGAATGTGCGGCTTGCCGCCATCGGGGTGCGTATCCTTATCCTCTTGGCCAACATACCTACCGTCCTTCACACCAAGGACCTGACATAGAGCTTCCGCCTTACCAAGAAACCATTCTTCGTGCGTCAGCCCATGGCTCCAGTGATCCGGAAGCGCCCCATATCCGAGGAAGGCGCCCAAGAGAGCAGCAGCGAAGCATGCGTTGGTGTCCGCATCTCCGCCGCACATGATCAGGTCCGTAACCAGCTCCTCGAAGAGCCGCGATCTCACCAGCAACGACCCTCTACTCTCCGCTATCTTTCGCATCGCCAGCCGCAGGAGCAGCACCCCCGAGCCCAGCGCCTTGTATACATACCCAATCGCCGTCGACTCATCCAGCTTCAGCTCCTCGAGATTCTGACACTGGACATGCCTCCCCAGCTCCTCGACATCAACCTCCTCTCCCTGCTGTACAGCCCACTCTCCCCCCCTAGTTATAAGCTCATCCACCGCCTCCTCATCCGCGACCTCCCCACGTACAATCCCCCTGACCAGCCCCGTCGCAATTACACACGCAACCACACACCGCGCGTCCACATGTGTAACCCTCGAGATCTCCGCCGCAAGCGCAAACGCCTCCTCCTCCCCGCGCCAAAGACACATCAGCCCCAGAGGATGCGTGCGCATCAGGCTGCCATTCGGCGCGGCCTTCTTCCCCGTCTTCTCCCAGTGTTCGCGGGCGATGCGCTCCGGCTCGACTTCGAAGCCCTTGGTGGCTACCACGCTGCCGACCAGTCGGCCCAAGCCAAGAGGCATTGTCTCCAGCGGGCGGAAGCCCTGCTGGACCCATACTCGGAGGCGCGCGGCGAGGGCGGTCTGCGTCGGGAGGGGAGGCTGCTCGGGGGACTCGGTGCTTGCGGTCTGGAGGAAGGCGAGGAGCAGGAGGAGCGCATGGTCGGTGTCGTCTGTCCAGTGCGCGGGGGGCTTAGAGCCGCGGTGGAGGTCGAATTTGGCGGGGGTAGGGCCCAGCGGCGGGACGAGCGTGAAGGTGCGCGAGGGGTAGGCTTCGAGGGCTGCGGCGGCGGAGAGAAATGCGGTGTACAGGCCGATGGTGTCGCCGAGGGCGGAGCCGACGAGGGATCCTACCACGCGGTCTTGGAGGGCGGAGCGGAGGAGCGCCGAGGTGGATGCCGCTGGGAGGGAGGGCAGTGGATTCATGGTTGTGGTGGGGTGCCGCGTGCTGTTGTGTTGTGTTCGGAGACGCGGTGTGAGCACTTCTACCGAACCTGGCGGTTGGCGGAGGAAGGGAGCTGAAGGGTTAGGGTTAAAGGTGGGGAGACGGTCTCACGCCATGCGACGCCAGTGGGCTGGATCCATTCTCAAGATGAGAAGTCCTCTGATACCGCACCGCATCCGATATCTCCTGATGAAGTCGAGAGGAAAGCATCCCGAGAAATAGCGCTCTCAACCTCGTTTCGTGAATCCGGATCGATGCTGATCATTTGGGACCTGCGCGATTTTCCCCACGCCACACGATAAGCTGCCAACAAAGGAAGTGACGCCCCGCGAATGCGCTGTCTGAGAACGCGATGGCCCGATAAGAGGCAACAACACCTGAGAGCTCAGCTTTGTCTGTTGGAGCTGGTTAAAACCTCAATTCATGACGGAAACTCCTTTTGTTCATCACGTCGCAGCGCTGAGAAATGGCCGCTCTCGACGGCACCGCAACATCGCGGGGTGAAGAGGTGGACGAAATCACGCCCCTGGTCGTCCAGTCACAGCTGCTGCACCCGAGCTACGGGCAGCCCCGCCGGCGCAGCGTCGACACCGTATCGTCCATCTTGACCTCACACCTCTCTCGAGACGAGCTCGCGCTCGCTGACACTGCGATTGGAGAGCGTTTGCCCTACGACGCGTATCAAACCATTGACTGGCTGCACGATCTCGTAGGCTCCATCCTCTTTCCCTTTGTGCTCGGACAACTAACCCCGCCCTCGGCCCTCGCAGATTAAGGATGCGTTCCGGTACCGCACAATCAAGAGCCAGAAAGGTGTTCGGGGCGCCTTCTCTTCGGCCTACGAAGACTACCAGGGCTGGATCGCCGCAGCACAGGTCGGAATTCTCACAGCCTTCGTTGCATTCTTCGTCGACTTCGCTGAGTCCTCCTTTGGCGATCTGAAGTTCGGCTACTGCCAGCGAAATCCCTTCTTCGGCAGGGAGGCATGTTGCTTTCCAAGAGAATCGTGTGAGAACTGGAAGCCATGGTCGGACCGCTTTGGCTCGTCGTTCGCCATCTACGCTGCCGTCGCCTGGGCTCTGGCCATGGGGGCCGGGCTGGTCACCAAGTTGACGCGGACAGAAATCCCTGCTTTCGCTAGCCACGAGGCCCACGATTCGCCGGACCACGCTGTTAGTCACAGCGCCCCGAATAAGATCATTTTCATGGCAGCCGGAAGTGGAATCCCCGAGATCAAGTTGCTGCTTTCTGGCTTTGAATTCCCGAATCTACTGAGCTTCAAGGTGCTTGTCGTGAAGGCCGTCGGTGCCTCCCTTGCCGTGGCATCCGGCCTGTGTCTTGGCAAGGAAGGGCCTTTCGTTCACATCTCGACGAGTGCTGGCTACGTTGTGGCGAGACTTTTCCCGCAGTTCCGAGACAATGGTCGCAAGATGCGTGAGATGCTTTCCATTGCTTGTTCTTCAGCCCTAGCAGTGGCATTCGGGTCCCCGGTTGGGGGAGTCCTATTTGTTTACGAGGTGAGCGAATTGTATGTTTCTCTGATTCGGCCGTACTAACGCAGCTCAGGAAATGAGCAGCCAATTCCCCAGGAAGGTCCTCTGGAAGGCATTCTTATGCTCCCTCATCGCAGCCATCATGCTCAAGGCACTTGACCCGACGAGAACCGGCAGACTGGTGCTTTTCGAGACAAACTACGGTGTCATCTATAAGCCGCATAACTATGTTTTCTTCGTTCTCCTTGGGATTTTCGGGGGCCTGTTTGGCGCTGCCTTCTGCAAGGGCAGCCTCATGTGGACGAAACGAATGAAGCCGTTCATCAACAAGTACCCACTTGTGGAACTGACAGGCATCGTTTTGGTCACGGCCGCTCTACAGTACCCTAATCCCATCACTCGCGAGCCGGCTCTTCTGATGATCAAGAACCTGCTCAGGGACTGCGGCCACAAAGGCGGCGGATGGATATGCGAACAGGAGAGGCAAGCCGACAAGTCTACATATTACGCGTGGTTGATATATGGTACCGTCGTGAAGATCGTCCTCACGATTGTCACGGTTGGATCTCGCAGTGAGTTTCCCTGACGGGGCTTCCCAGGTCTTGCTGCTGACTATCCCAGTTCCATCGGGTCTCATCGTCCCAGCTCTTGGAGCGGGCGCCATTAGCGGACGCCTCCTCGGCCAGATCGTGCCTGATACTTCCCCCGCCATCTTCGCCATGGTCGGTGCAGCGGCGTTTCTAGCGGGCGTCTCGCGCATGACTGTGTCACTGACGGTCATCATGCTTGAGCTCACAGGGGAGGTCGAATATATCCCGCCGTTCATGATGTTGGTCATCCATGTTGTGTAACCCTGTCACCCTGGCTAATATGGCGCCTTGTTTCTCAGTGCGATACTCACGGCAAAGGTGGTAGTGGACGCACTGCACGAAGAAGGTGTCAACGATCACACGGTCCTTGGCGAATACCTCGAGCACGAACATGCATCTAATATTGCGCGCAGCCGCGGCGGCTTGGTTGAGGACCTCATTCCGCCGTCGCAAAGCATGGCTGATATGACCTTCCACATTGGTCCTGAGTACAAGGTTCTCAAGCACGCCTTGTCGCACAAGCTGGAACGAATGAAACGACATGGACTGCGGGATGCCGCGCTCGTCCTAGTCGACGACCGCGAACAGCTCCACGGCATAATCTCCGAGGCTGAGCTGGACTTTGCTGTGCATGAAGAAGGGTTTCTGTCGGATACCGAGCCGTTCGATGTTCTTACCGGGCCGATGTCACAGTTTGTGGACCGGAGTCCACTGGTCTTGAATTCGGCCGCGCCGTTGGAAATGGCGGTGGAGATGTTTTATCAACTTGGGCTAAGACATGTCGTGATTGTCGAGGAGGGCACATCTCGGGTGTTGGGGGTGATACTGAAACAGCAGCTCATCCTGTATCTGGAGCATCTACGGGGATTGTAAGTGCGGTGGGCCGATTACTGGCGAGTCTCTGCCTTTAATTATCCTCGCCGCTTTCCCGACGTCGTTCTTCCCTTGTCGTTGTATAAATGGGTCTCAATAACTAGCCAGGATACTGGTTCCTTCAGTCTCTAACTAGCCTATAGTAGTGCTAATTCCAAGGCCCGAACTAGAGTCAAGATCGGCTGAAACACCCGCTACACCGTCACTAACAACCCCAACTCCCTCCCAAAAACATCTACCGCCTTCTCCCCAATCATCATCGCCGTACTTGCCGTGTTCGACGCAACATTCACCGGCACGACACTCAAATCCGCGACCTTCAGCCCCTGCACCCCATACACCCCCAACGACGCATCCACAACCCCCCCTTCCTCCCTCGTACGCATCGCACACGTGCCCAGGGAATGCCAAGTCGTACCGACGTTTTGCACCAGCCATTTCTCAAGGACTGCGTCGTCTTCTGCGCTGTATTGCAGGTCTGTGACTGTCTCTGGCGGCGAGGTGGTGAGACGCACACAGGCTGCGGGGGATTCAGGAGAAAATGGGGGATGGCAGGCTGCAAACTCGCCGCGGAAGCAGGGCATGCGACGGGCAATTTCGCGCTGTTTTTTGTACATCCAGGTGTGTTTCTTGATGTCGAGGGGGTGCGAGAAGAAGCCGGGATCGAAGTCGATGGCGGACGGGGAGGTGAGGCTGTCTTTTGTTGGGGATACGGAGATGTGTATGTGGCCTCGTGAATAGGGATATGCTGTGAAGGTTGAGATGGAGAAGTATTGTGCTGGCGTTATAGGGAGGAGGGAAGGATCTGAAGGGAAGACTCCCACCAAACTCGCGAGCATGAGAGGGCGGTTTGGGTGTCGTGCATAGTCCCGCTCCCACGCGGCTTGGAAATCGGGACCAAGAGCTGCAACGTCCGCGTCGGTAGGCCGCAGCTTACAGGTGACATCCTGGCCGTTCCATCCTAAGACGGGATCGTTGTTCGCCATAAGATCCGGAAGACTCGCTTTCCCCGATGCAAGAGTGTCGAGGGTGTCTTGCGGTTCGAGACTGGAGTGATACGGATAAACGAGGAGGTTATGATCTTGATATCCGGTGCCCACCCCGGGGAGTGGGGACACAACCGGAATATCTGCCCGCTCTAGAATCGAGGGACTGCCAATTCCAGAGCGCTCGAGGAGGAGGGGCGTGCCAAGGGCGCCGCAGGAGAGAATCACCATGCGACAGGCGTTTATTGTGTATACTGAAGTCTCGTCGGGGTGAAAGTCCGGGTTGGGACGGTATTCGACGCCGACTGCACGGGATCCATCAAACAGCACCCTCACCACTTGGTGCTCCACAAGCACATGCAGGTTCGGGTGCTTCCCGTCTTCGAGCAACGGCTTGAGGTAACGGCTGGCTGTATCCTGGCGTTTCCCATCAGGGGAGACAAATTTCTTGGCTCTCTGAACGGCATTGTTGACATCAAGGACTTGGAGATCATCAACCTCAGGCCATCCAACCTTGGTAGCAGCTGCAACAAAGTCATTCTCCGAGCGAGTTCCGCGGAATGGACCGTCAGATACATGAATCGGACCGGTGGTACCGTGTCTTCCCGTAGGATCAGCGCCGTGGTATGTCTCCAGCTTCTTGAGATACGGGAGCAATTCCTCGGCCGTCCACCCGTCCATCCCCCACTCATAGTCGGAGCGCATTCCCCGGGAATACATCATCAGATTGGTTGATGACCCTCCTCCCAGCACGCCCCCCGTAGGAACTACCGCGGCTCTGCCGCCAAGATGGACGGATTCATTTCCCTGCCAGAAGATGTTTGTCTTTGTGGCGGGCGACAAGTTCGCAACGAAGAGGACGGGCGTCTCGATGGTGGGCAGGTTGTTATTCGGACCCCCTTCGATGACAATAATTGCCAGGGAGGGATCCGCTTCTGCAAGCCGGGCGGCGACGATACATCCTGCTGTGCCGCCGCCGGCGACGATCACATCGATGGCGAGGCCTTCAGGGAGCATGGTGTAAAGACCCATTTCGATCTTATCTTCCGACTTACAGATCAAAAGGAAGAAACCGAGGTGAGCCAAAAAGGGGCCTGGCGGTTCTGATATATGCGTGAGGTCGGCTGGGAGGATCGGAATTAGAGCGGGCTGAATCCTTCGGTACTAATTTGAAATGCAAGGAAATGCAATATGGAATATCACCAGCCCAATCAGCAGTTGCGGTAGCTCCCGGGGTGTCATCGCCAAGCAGACCCTCGCATCTGGCCCCGCCAGATTGGCAAGCCAAGAATGCGATCCTTACGCGTTGGGATACGCACCAGTGAGCCGAGTACTTCGGATGCAAGCAAGCCTGTGCCCTATTAGCAGAACTCGAATGCCAACTTTGTCTGTAACTTATTAGAATTCTGGCTCATATGATCATCGATCCTCTTCCCCCGGCCCCACCAGCAGGTGAGCGGGAAAAAAGACAAAAAGAAATACTTCGGCTACATTGTTCTAATCCGTGAATTCTATGTCAGCAACAAGCTTTGAATAACCATTCTAGTTGTCTAAATTACCAATATTTCAAGAGAAGACAACGCTCTACTTCTAGTAATACACCGAAACAAACGTTCGGTCACGATCTGCGCCTCCCTCAGGCCTGGGATGGTCTGGACAGGCTAAGATAGAGCCTAGGGTATGGCAGGACACCAGACTGAAGGTGTCGAGCCAAAGATAGCTTATGAAGGATGGTTGTAGGGGTGCTGGTCGGCTGGCGGCTGATGGTTTCGAGAGGTCTCTGACCAACTGGGGAGGGTGAGAATCCCTGCCTGAGGCATCAAGGCATTAAGCCAGTTGAACTCTTCGCAAACAGGGCGGACTCCCAATGTGGATCGCTGCGACGATAGACGCAGAGTATGAGCTTGAACAACAGGGCCCATAATTGCATCATTGGCTTGCCACGATAACTGGCAGTGCCACGGCGGTCAGCTTTCGTGATCTTTTGGAATGGGCAGTTGAAATCGCTAGGGTCAGGGTTGGGCGTTAGGCACCGAGGCCTTGGCACCCCACTTCAACCCCTATTTCCCCACAGATCTGGACGCAGATCCTGGAACCTGCCTGGCCTCAAAGTTGACTCACCACATTTCTACGCACAAACCAGGCAACCATGGCCTTTAATGAGATCAGAAAAGAAGTCACATGTTTTCGCGTCGAACGGGCCTTGATCAGTAGGCAGACACGCGGTTGGAAAGCATGTCGAATCCCTGCAGCGCGTCTTTTCTTTGCTGCCGCAATTGGCGATTGGGCATTGGCGGTCTGCAGTGCGAGATGAAGTGGCAGGGCCCGACAGGGCCGACACCTCGCAGAAAATGGCATATAATATCATGGTCGTTCCTGCCACTCCTCAACAGCTAGTATCAATCCCAATCTTTATCCCACTGGTATTCTTCCTTGTTCGAGTGTCGATTCCTCGCAGCAACTGTCCGTACAATCGTTTGTCTCATTTCAACATCTCACTACGAACCCAACCCCTCTTCCCTCCCTGCCCACGCCCAACCTCAAGCCATGGCGATGCCCAAGATCGAGGACCTGCCGGTCCCTCCCAAGGACCTACCGGCCTACATTGCTGCCCACCCAGAGATCCCCATGGCGGAAATCATGGAGCCCTACCGCCAGTATGAAGCTGAGCTTCGCACTGTCTTTGCTCAAGACCGCACCAACCCCGCCCTTAACGACCCGCATCTCAATGTTTTGCCTCTCTTCACTGAGAACACCAAGCTCATCACTACACGTGCCCGCGATCTCGCCAACGAGACCGAAGAGGAGAAGAGCCGCTATATCATGCCTCTTCCCGCGGATAAGCGTCGCCCTGATGGATCCCCTGCCGTTGTGAGCTCAATCAAGGAGTTCCAGAAGAATTTCAGTATTTTTTCCGAGTCGTCTCTTGCCGATATGAACTGGGACAATGTGGTGGCTGCCGGCTCCTCTGTTGTGAACTGTATCATCCCCGTGCCAGAGGAGTTCAACTCGACCAAACGCAAGCTGCGTGAATACTACCATGAGAAGTTTTGCCCGGCCTCTGATGTCGACCTTGTGAGTACTCGAATAGAGAGAATTTGTTCCCGTTCTATCCTTTTTCCTCCTGTCTCGGAAGTGTTGAGAGAGTTGCTCCGCCTCAGACACGAATACATGTCCCAAAATGGAGAGTATTGACTGATATCCACCACAGTTTCTCTACGGGTTGACCCACGAGGAGGCCATCGAAAAGATCAAGGAGATTGAACGAGCTATTCGCGATGCTATTCTGACAGAAGTCACCGTTGTTCGCACCAAATATGCCATCACTATTGCCTCGCAGTACCCTACTCGCCACATCCAGGTCGTCCTGCGCGTCTACAAGTCTGTTGGCGAGATTTTGACTGGCTTCGACATTGACGCAGCGGGCGGTGCCTACGATGGCAAGCAAGTCTATGTTGCGCCCCGTGCCCTGGGCAGCTACATCACGCAGATCAACCACATCGACCTCACTCGTCGCAGTCCCTCGTATGAGAATCGCCTGTCCAAGTACAGCCACCGCAACTTTGAGGTCTACTGGCCAGATCTCGAGCGTAACCGCATCGACCCGACCATCTTTGAGCGGTCCTTCCAACGCACTCTCGGACTCGCCCGCTTGCTCGTGCTCGAGCGTTTGCCCACGTCGACAGCACGCGAGACGTACATGAACAAGCGGCGCGAGGAGCGTGGCCGCCCCACCTTTCACAGCACAGCCTATTATCGACGCCTCGGTGGCAACATCAAAGACTTTCACGAAGACGAGGTCGCTGACTGGGTCGACGAGGGAGACGTGTCTAACTACCACACCTTCACCGTTCCGTATGGCGAAAAGTTTCATGCCAAAAAGATCGAGAAGCTGTGCTACACGCGCGACCTTCTCCTCAACGCTGAGTGGAACCAGCCCAAGGAGCGCGAGGTTTACCTCCATCGCCACCCGGCATTCTTTGGGCGCGTTCAGGATATCGTCGAGGATTGCTGTGGCTCGTGCCCGACGCCAGTAACGCCCGAAGAGAAGGAGGCCGCCGAGAAGGAGGGCGAGATCTACATCTCTGGCAAGGTGTCATTCCTAATCGACAACCCTGGACGCCAGCAAATTGGGTCGTTCAATCCCTTGACGGACGATGACTGGACCGACATGGCCTACATCGGCAATACGGCCAGGTTGTGCCAGAGTATTGTCGATAGAGACCTAGAAGAGGTCAAGGACTGGCTTGCACAGGAGGACGCGGATCCCAACAAGCGAGACTACACCGGACGCTCGCCACTGCACCTCGCTGTGACAAGCTCCACGCCCGAGGTTGTGCAATGCCTCGTTGATAGCGGCGCACGTATCACGGCGCGGTTGGCAGATGGCCGCACGGCGTTGCATCTAGCCGCGGAACGTGGCAATCCCGAGATGGTCAGAATCTTGATGGAGAAGAGCACAGCAAACGAGGAGGAGTACGAAGACCAGCAATCACGGCTTAGGGCGGCCAAGTTTGGTGACGGCGTCGACGGCAAACTTCAGAAGAAGGGAGCAGCGAAGAAAGAGACCGATGACGACGAAGATCACAGTGATGAGTCGGACGAAGACTCGGACGAGGATTCGGACGGCGAAGTGATTGACGGTGAAGAAACGGAGGCAGACGTTTTCTCTATCGCCACTGGCTCGTTTGTCAAGGTCAAGAATGAGGACCAGGACGATGGCAAGAGCAGCGTCCCGGAAGAGTCGTTAGATGAGCCTGACTACTACAAGATTGATGTCTTGTCTTGGGATACCCCCTGTTCACCCCTGCACTTTGCTATTGCTGGTGGCCACGAAGAAACCGTTAGCATTCTTTGCGAGGTATGAGGTCACCAAACCATTGCGTGTCTTTGACTACAATAAGCTAACCTGCTGTTCTAGTTTGGCGCCGATGCCATCCTTCCCATCAAGTTCCTAAACAGCGACAAGGAACCTACCGCCGCGATTCTCACCCTTGCGCTCGCTCTCTCTCTACCCCTTGAGAAAGCCAAGTCCATGGCCCGGCTCCTCCTCAAGCTTGGTGCCAGTTCTTCGCAGGCCGATTTGCACGGCTGTACGGCGTTCCACCGCTACGTCGAACATGCGGAAACTGAGATGGTCGACACTCTTTGGGAACTCGATAAGACCGGCGTCAAGGCGGCCTTGAACCATTTGATCTTGGGGTCATCCTACTGGAACGCTCAGGCCGTTTCCCCGCTGCACACGGCAATTGTCAACGGGAACAGCATGCTTGTCATCAGGTTGCTCGAAGCAGGCGCCAACGCCAATATCGACTTTGACAGTTGGCTGCGTGCCGCCAAGTTCTCGTCCAGTATGGAGAACCGACTGCAATCGTACGATCAAAACAAGGCCCTGTACCACCGTTCAGTACATCAGCCGCTCATGGTTGCACTGCGCAACTCCCCTGATCCGGATATGGCGGTGAGGCTGTTGGAGGGCGGCGCGAATCCCAACGCCATGACGCAAATCTCGTACCAGCTGCTCACGGATGAGTGGCAACGCAGGTACAATAAGGGTGAGACAGCTCTCGATGTGGTCCGTGACCACATTGAGAACCTCCGCAAATACAGCGGGGAGACGTTCTCGGTCGCAAAGCCGGAACTGCAGGAGGGGATGGACGAATACTTGGCCAGCCTGGACAGGGGCTCCTTAATCTACTGGCTGGCCTTTGCCGCTGTCAAGTCCAAGAAAGAGCAGCACACGGAAGCTATGAAGAATTACGAGAAGAGTGTCAAGAGTTTTGACGAACTGAAGGGCGTATCTGAGAAGAAGGAGGCAATTGAGGAAGCACTGGTGGGGATGGAGAAGATTGAGGCGCTGCTTCTTGGAAAGGGTGCTAAGACCTTTAAGGAGCTCTATCCCGACCTTGAGACGAATTCGGAACGGAGAGGCAACAACTACAACAGCCAGTCCAAGGCTGTGGATCCAAAGAAGCTCTTCACGTACAAGCTCTCCTTCTCCAACACGACCGATGTCACCGAGAAGAGACAGCAGGCGTACGAAGAACTGTGAGTTTTGACGTTTTCGTTCGGTCCTAACTGGATTTGAGGCGAAGCTAATATGAGTACAGATTCGAAGCCGCTTGGACTGGCAACCTGGAGAAAATCACGTCTCTGACCACGACCTCCTGGGACGAGGACCAATCTGAGCCACCGCTCAAGATCGCGGTAAAAGACAGTAATGGAAACAACCCCGCGTCGCTGGCCTTTCTCCGAGGTCATGTGGATGTCGCGAAGGCCGTTCTTGATATCGCGGAGGCCCAGTACTGCCCCGCCGAGAAGGAGGCTAAGCGGTTCCACATGGAAAACAAGAACAGCGATGATGACGAAAACTCGTATGATTCGGAAGAAGATGAAGACAGCGATGAAGACGGCGACTCGGAGCCGCGTATTGTCTCGCGAGCTGTGGATAAGAAGTTCACCGTCGAGAACATCGGACAAGTCTCCATGCAGGTCAAGTCACGCACACGGCCGCTGGAGTTGCTGCTCTGGCCCTGTCCGACATTCAAGGTCGACACCTCTGGCAAGGTTATTGATTGCAAAACGACAGGGCTACTACAGTTCGTTATGTCTCAAGACGACCAGTCTGGGCTAAGGACACTTCTGGACTGGGGAGCGCACTTCGCTTCTCGCAAACTTCAAGGCGACGATGACGAGGAGGTAACTGGTCGATTTACCTTCCCTGACCACGAGTTCCAGTGGGCAGTGGAGCACGGGAAGACGCAAATGTTGGCTGAGATCATCAAGCGGACGGGAGCCGGCATGCCTCTTGAGCATCTCGTCAGGAAGAGTGGGGTGGCGATGAAGGAGAAACCGAAGTTTTATCAGGGCCTGACAGTCTACGGCAAGAAGAGGTATGTTATTCGGAAAAATTACATCACCCACCGTCGAACATGAACTAACAGTCACGATAGGAAGGATTGGGCGAACGCCGGCCGAAACCTCGTGGTTAGAGCCACTGGCATGAAGACGCCACCGCTTCTGCATGCCACACTCGCGGCGAACATCGAATCGGTCGAATGGTTCCTCGGCGACGCTCCATTCCGCTATTACACGGAATTTGGCCAGTCTAAGGCCGCTTTGGCAGACCCAAAGCTGAAGCATCTTAGCCAGACGCCCGGAAGCTTTGACAGGGCTCTTACTAAATGGCTTGGCGCGCAGAGTACGTACTAATCTGTTACCTCATACCCCCCTTCTTCCTTTTCCAGCTAACATTGCCCAGACGAAATCATTCTCCATCTTGCCGTCATGCCCAATCCGACAGCCAAAGCCGAACAGCTCATCAGTTACATTATCCAAGCACAGCCCGCCACACTCGAGCTCAAGAACTCTGATGGAGATACTCCGCTCATGACTGCCTGCTACTTTGGCCGCACTAGCTTCGTCAAGCTCCTCATCGCTTCTGGCGCTGACCAGTCAACACGAAACAAAGCCGGCGATAACCTCCTTCATTACGCCTTGCAGGGTCTCCCACTTGCTGGACAGCTGGAGCCCTTCCTGAACCTCCTGGACAAAGACTTGCTTCCCCACCTTTTCATCACGCGCACCAACCTCCACAACAACGGCGGTATGACGCCGCTGCACTCGTTCATCAGCACGACGGCGCCATCGCTCTACTACTCGCCCAGACCGAAAGCGTACACCACCGAGCAGTGGCTGGACGTGCTCAAGCTTCTGCTCAAATTCAGCGGCGGCGCCGAGCTAGAGATGCTCAACGGCGCGGGCGACACTCTGCTGCACACGGCCGTTATGAACGCCTCTGCTCCGCTCGTGCGCGCCCTCATCGACTTCCGCCCTAGCCTGATGTACCGCGAGAACGCCGTCGGCCGCACGCCAGTTGAGGTGGCACGGGACCGGGCCGCAGCAGAGAAATTCAAGGCCCCGAGTGTGCCAAGCGTGCCCAACAATGACCAACAGTCCGTCTCGTCTTTGGTGGGGCGCGCTCCAGCGGAGTTTGTCCCGGACTCGAAAAAGGCGGAAAAGGCTGAGACGGACACGAGCAAGGTGTGGAAGGTATGTCTCGAGTTCATGGAGAAACATCCCAGCAAGCGGAGGTTGGTGAGCCTCGGCGAGGCAAACGACGTGGCAAAGAGGCTGGGCGAGCAGTATAGCTCGTCGAGGTACTTTAGCATCCAGGCGAGGGGCGAGGATGATGATGACGAAGAAGAGAAGGAGGATGCTGAGGAGAGGGCGAGCGATATGGCTGATTTTAGCGTGAACTCGAGGAACTCGAGATCCGGCGGGAGGTGGCTTTGCGAGAAGTGCCATAAGAAGGGCAATGTCTGCGTGTGTGAGAAGTAAAGATGGGATTGGGTTGAGGGGCAGGCAATCGTGTTGTGGTTTGTGTGATTTGGTGTCCTTTATTCCCAGATTGGCAGTGATGTGAGAAGTATGGCGAGTTCTGTCAGATGGGATGTCGGAGCTGTTAGGGAATACAACAATGACCCGAGAACGTAATATGATATATGGGATTATCCGAAGCTTTAGGTCTGCCATCTTGTTATTTGTACGAGCGTATACTTCAGATTAAGTCAGAAGGTCTGCTTTTGGAACACCCCGACCTTCGGAACAGGATTTGTCAGCACCCGTCACCCAACTCACCTATTTCAATTGCCAACAACTCAACCAATTCTGCTCCAATCCTTTTGCTATTTTTCCCATTCGATTTAGAATTTGAGTAATGAAGCGACATACTCAGTTAGATGTACAGAATGCGCTAGAGGAGTATGCAGAAACTGGCTTACTCCGCGGCTCTGCTGAAAACTATGGCATACCCATTACCACTCTTTTTAATCGGGTTCGTGGTTCCGAGCCAGCCTTTAAGGCCCAAATTATCAATCAAAAGCTCTCTCCGGCTATGGAAGAACGTTTGACCGAATGGATTTTATTCCAGGGGTCGCTCGATCACCCTCCAATCCACGCCCAAATTCGGAACTAGCCAGAAGAATGCTCGGAGACGACAAGAACCTCGGAAAACGCTAGATTAGCCGGTTTTTGGCCAGAAAACCCTCTATTTCTACTAAGAGGCCTTGTAAAACCCACACCAGCCGTGCTGATCGGGCTTGTAAGGCTGTTATTTGGCCCTAGTTTAACTACCTGATGCTTCCAGGCGTAAAGGCCATTCCACCTGAGTGTATAATATGGATGAAACTGGCATTGCTTCTGGTATCAGAGATAACAGTCTGGTTGTTAGCTTTAAGGAAAGAAAGAAATTCCAGAAAAAGAACAAAAGGAGACCGAGTCTGGACCTTGATTATTAAGTGTATCTCAGCTAACAGCTTATTCACGACCCTAAAATCGACACCATTAATTTCCCTTTCCTTCTTCGGAACTGAGCGGCTGCCACCTTAGCCTAAGCTAGACTGAGTCAGACAGAGCGAGGGGGTCACAGTTCTGGGCTGCCTCGGTTACAGTTACCACAAGTCTAAAATGGTAGTGGAGTTATAAGGTTCCAGTTTTAAGACCTCTACCACCACTACCTAACTACACTTTCCTTCACTCTAATTAAAGGAGAAGAAAAAATCTGTAATTTTAACACGTTGATAAATCAGGTATATTAAGTTCAGATGCTAAAATGTTATTCTTCACCTTTTCTAGTATCTCTAAAGCGGTTACGCCTAAGTTAAGTTATTTGTTTTTCTAAAGAACTTATTATTATAAACACTTCTTTTACTAAGTGTAATAATGACTAAGTATTATATTATAGTATTGTTAGTTTCTAGCCACTGAGCACCCTGTACCGCGTACCCTATAGTGTGGTTGCGTACCCTGAAACTACTAGTAAATCCTCTGGGGTTCCAGAGGGTTTCAGAGGATTCCAACCCACTTCAGGGCCCCTTAAGGCCCCTGGAGAACTCCGAACCTTCTGGAATTTAGAGGGGTAGAACCTTCTGAATCCAGTAGGGCTACTGCTCTACAGAATTAACTAGAACACTACAGTAGTCACGTCAGCTACTACGTTAGCAGAACGATAAAGAATTATTAAGAACAAAACTATTTAATTATTATATTAGTTAGTTTTACCTTATAAAAGGCTCTGGAATTCCTCTAGAGCCTCCCACAGCTTATAACAAGCCCTTTGCTCTCCTGTATCTAGTTCTAGTTACGTAAGCAACTCTACTCTATTCTAGTCATTGTATAAGGCACTGCCTTCCGGATCCTTTTAGTTCCAGTGTTAATATTCACTGTGACAACCCTCTTATAGAGGCACTGCCTCTGCAACTCAGGCCATTTGTTTGCTTCCTACAGTGCTGTAGGCACTGTAGTACGGCTTGGACCAGTACGCACTTCTTCTTCTGAGCCACAGCCGCTGTACTACAGCCCTGTGGGTTCCTGAAGTTTAATAATTACCTATAAAATAAATCTTACTATCCTTTTCCCCTTTATTTTCTGATGTACGACTATATATCACAGCTGCCTACCCTTTCTTGGGCTTTTTCTCTAGCATATATAGAGATGTGAAAATGGCTTATTAATTGAAATTGAAAAGATATAGTTTGTATAATCGTTTGTTCCCTAGGAGAATCTTAGCTGTATGATATATATTTGCGTATCTAGTGTAACCTAACAGGAGTTAGGGGGGATTGCTGTAGTTGTGACTTGATATTAAAGAGGTGAGCTTTAAGGAGTTGGTATAGGATTTAAGTAAGTTATTTCCTTGTTGTCGCATAATTGACTTTGCTATTTTGAAGGGGAAATCAGCGGATTGTTGCTAAATAGATGAAATTTATAAGTGGTTTTGTAATCAGGACCCGTTGATAAATTGGATCCGGAATTATGGACGCCTAAGGCTGTAGAGGTATTTATGGTTAATTATATCAAAACATGTATTGTTCCGTTTGAACTTATCTTTAAGCTTTCTCTAAGGTAGGATTGATTTGGTAAAGTATAAGATTAAGAGATAAAATAAAACGCTGCTTGTGAACAAGCTTAGAACACACTGCTCCTCCCTCGCTAGTAGTGGCTAAAATCTTCTAACTATCGCCCTGCTTAGAGCCTGAGAGGAAGTGAGTGTTGTTGGCTTGTGAGCAGTATGACGCCCACTGCTGCAGCCTCAAACAGCGCCATGATGCTTTCCAGGGCCCATTGAAGGGAATGGCCATATAGAGGGACTTTATTATAATAGATGAACTATTACGGGGCATTTAGTTGAGCTAGAATAGCAAGGTGATGGCATAGCCTTTCTATTGTTGGGGATCTATCTGACGCTTTGCTTTCGGAGCCACGCCAGAGCTTTGTTAGGAACTGTATGCCTTGCTACTTCTCGTGCTAACCCTGAGGGCCCTGTTTTTGGTACAGGCTAAAGATTATGTGGCCACGATCTTGGTCTTGGAATTATCTAGGTTGCGGGAGGTTCGGATGAGCCCTTGAAGGTTTCGGGCTGTGCGAGTGATAGAGCCCCAATTGCGCGGCGCCTTCTCTTCGCCGGCGACGGAGCTGTTGCCCGCTTCAGGTTGGACTCAGCGGGGATGGCCTGCAGCGGTGGGTATCAATATCGGCCCCTGGCGACCACTGACATTATCAGAATTCTAATTCTGGACCCAGCAGCAGACTCGTCGGCTCCACTGAGCGGTTCCCTGGTTCATCATGACACGTTAGCCAAGCGCCCGAACTACTGGGCCATCTCCTACGTCTGGGGCCCTTAAGACTTCCAGGACACTTTGGAACTCCACAGTAACGACGACGAGACCTCGTATATCAGAATCACCTCGAATGTCAGCACCGTGCTGAAGCGTTTCCGCGGCGGCGCGCCCAACGTCCGAAATTGCCTCTGGATTAACGCAGTCTGTCTTAACCAGAGCGATGTAACAGAGAAGACCCACTAAATCCCAAACATGGGCCGCATACACGAAAAAGCGCGAGGTGTCCGAAGATAAAGACACGATAGGAGTGTTCGGCTTCTTGCACGAAGTCGGTTTTGTTCCCAGCCTTGGAAGCCGTTACTCGAAGAAACAACTTCTGCGAGTCGCGGTTAAGCATCTTCCGGAAAAGTCACATCCTCTGGCTGAATTTTTCCAGCGGCCGTGGTTTTTCCGGCGCTGGGTTGTCCAAGAAGCCTGGCTTGCTCGACCAGCTCCCTCTACCTTTTACTGCGGGCGCCACTCGATTACGGTGGTTACGATGGCTAAGGCCGCGAGACGACAGCAGTTTTCCGGCATGTTCGACTACGCAACTAACATGGTCGCCGAGTTGGGGAGGTCGATGGAAAGGGTGAACATGTTGGAGCTTCTTTACAAATTCTATGCAGCGGACTGCCTCGATAAAAGGGATCGCGTTGCTGCGCTCTTCGGGCTGGCGCCACCTGAGAATCGGTTTCCTATGGATTACTCGGTCCACTGGACCGAGATGTACAAGTAACTCGCGACATTTGTACTAGAAGCAGGGAGTAACGATGTAAGACTTTAACTTCTGCTTTATCGATTTGAGTTCCCCGGAATCGTGGAGCCTGCCGTCGACTTATCATTCCCCTCCTAGGTCCCCGACTAGTCGGAAAAATGATGGTGGATTCTCCCCTTTTATTACGCAAGGCTATACGTTGACTTCGGTACTGACTATCTAGCCTGCCCTGGCTACCCTGTCCTGACGTTTGAACACAAGGTCCTTAGAATCCACTGGAATCCCGCCCTTGCAGGACCGGGTGGTCGCCGAGTAACGTGGCTGAAGCATCTTATTGGATCCCTATAAATACCTGATGACGTTCTCATGATCCTGCGGGAGCTTTTCCCTACTACTGCTGACTCAAGGGTTCAAGTTACGGACATGTTGGTGTTCTGCTCGCTCATCGAAACAGTGATCCAATTTTTCTACATCAAGGCTTTTCATGACAACCTGGTCAAGATGGAGGCTTTCGATGAGTATCTGGATTCTATCTGGCGGGAATTGCCACTAACATCCGACCCAGAGACTCTAGGTTGTTTGAGATACTTGGGGGTGATCCTTCAAAGCTTCTCTCTGTTCGTTCTTGAACCAGTTCAGGCGGGACCTGAAGGGTGTCAGTCATACGGCTTTGCCCCGCTGACAATTCGGGAGGGGGATGTGATGATACCGGTTTGGTGTCCCAAGTCGGACCCTGAGCACTCAGAAGTGGATGAGAGAGCTATGAACTTCATGACCATGTTTACCCTTAGATGTGAGATGGATACTGAAACTGGCGTCATGTGAGGAAGAGTTGTTGATCCAGCCGTTTGCTGCACTGCGCCAGGGACTGAGGTTCCCGGCCTGGACCTCAATGAGTGATCTGAGATTCCAGGAGAGGGGTGGTACGTATTATTTATTATCTAGACCGATTAGACATCGCTTACTTCCGTTGCTGCTTGTATCAGACCGAAATTTAGTTACGTAGCGTTCCCACAATTCCATCTCATCTCGCCACCGCTGACGAATTACGATCAACCTGCACAGCCGGCACCAGATCCTTCAAAAACGCCCAGTGTACCTTTTCCCCCAACCCCTTCTTCTTCCACGCATTAGCCGTCTTGGGGAACACATCTGCCACATCCAAAATCTTAGGGTCGTGCGCCACGATGAACCACACGTCCGCATCTCCGTCTGCTGTCTCCGCCTTGACGATCGTTTCTTTCATCAGCGGCAAATCCTCACCCAGGACAGGATCGAAGAAGGGCTCATCTGGTTTCCTCCCTCGCTTGATGTTGAGGTGTTCGAACTCCTTGGCGGTGATTGCCGCAGGGCAAGGGGCTCCCGGTCCGTGGGGATGGGCATGCCCGTGATCAGAATCTGGGATCGGGACCTTAAGTCCAGGCGGGATAGGCTTGTACGGAGACGGGCGGATGTGGCCGGAGTAGTGGCATAGGTCGCCGCCCATGAAGATAAAGGTGTCGGGGTTGGTGGTGGTGCGCGCGAGGCCGGCGATGTGGCCTACGGTGTGACCGGGGGTGTCGAGGAGGTAGAAGGAGCCGTCGGAGAAGAAGTCGAAGGCGCGGAAGGGCCCAGCGCGGAGGGGGGTTTTGAAGGGGATTTCGCGGAGGGTGCGGTTTCTGGATGTTGGGTTAATGCCTTGCGTGTTGGGTGAGAACAGGGGAGGGGGGCTGACTCGAAGTAGCTGTCGCGGAGGGTGGAGTTGGGATTGGTCGGGTAGCCGGGGAGGTATGCTTTGCTAAAGCCCGGGCCGACGACGATTTCGGTGGTGAGGGGGAAGGTTCTGATGTCGCCAATGTGGTCGTAGTGGTAATGGCTCCAGATGACGCTGTTGATGGATTTCAAGTTGACACCGCCGTCTTTGAGAATGTCAGCGACGTGCTTGTCAACACGGGCATTGAAGCCGACTGCTTGGAGTTGCTCAACGACGGCTGGCGCGTACGAGTTGAGGGGGTCGAATGGTACGGCAAGATCGAATACCGCTTTTTTGCCCGTGGGGCTCTCAATCAGGAAGGACAAGGAGGTGAGGTTGGGGAGCACATCGAAGCCTTCCAACTTGGGTGTCACAAATAGGAAGTCGGCGGCACCGCCGACCCGGACTGTTGTGTCGATGATGCTGACTTTTGCAACCGTGCCGGAAGGCACCTTAAAGAGCTTTGCGAAAGCTGGAGCTGCAGCTCCGATAAAGAGGATTGAGCTGAGCCGCATGTTCAATGCTGTGTCGTGAGGTGAGACGTTCGACGGCTTTCCAGTGATGTGATACAATCAAGGGCACTGAGGTTATAAAATGGACAAGACTATATACCTATCACTTGAGAATTCGGGAAATGACGACACAGCCGAAACCGGTCACGATTGCCGCAGTTCGGGGTCTTTAGGTTGGACCAGCCACGCAATACCAAGACCGAGCCGTCCGGCATGCGTGCGTGTGTACGACCACAATGCATCGGATGTGGCCTATACCCGTCCGCGCCTGTAAGGCTGCAGCGGTGTTAACGGTCGAGCTCTGGTGTGGTGTAACGGCAAGCGGGCTGAAAATCACGCCGGCGCATCGTTCGCAATATGGTCAGGGTGGGATGTTGTTGGTGCAAGTGCGCGGCACATCCCGAGCCGCGCATCCGGGTCCCGTTCGCTGTGGCTTAGGATTGGTAAGCCCGCATCACCCGGCGCAATTTGTCCCGATCACGAAACAGTAGCTTCCCAAGTGCCAAGAGTTCTCTATGGCGGGAGAATCTTGGTCCCAGCTGCTGTATTGTGCGACGAATCTGAGCACACGAAATTTCCTTTTTCGTATCTCACGCACGTGATGTTACTTACCCCAGCTCAGTGCTGGCTCAGGATCAGCTCAGGATTTACTAAGGATTACTCACCCTTCAAAAGTCATTTCTAAGCTGCGCCATAACATATATACCTAACTGCCTTTTAATTCTGTTGAAATACGTGACCTGACCAGCCTGTAGTACAGCACTGGCACAGGGAGTTACAGTGGTCTGTACCCTAGCCACGCAGTTGAAGCAGGTGAAGGATACGATGGTAAGGCCTAGTAGGATGCCAAGGCAAGCAAGAGAATCAGTGTGTTAGTAACCCACAGAAAGATCCACTGTAAAGCTATTTTCTACTCGAGGTTCACAATGGACTCTGCACTTGTTAACAGAGGCTTTATTGTTGCTTGCTTCTTTAGAAGAAAAGGAGTACTATTTACGATGGTGAGAGGGGAGGATCTTATAATACAGGGTGTAGATCTTCCAAGCCTTCGGTGGGTGCCGTGGGCCCTAGAGGGCCTGTGTGATAATTAGATTATAGAAGACAAAGTGCGGCGAAGGAGCTTGTGTTCCAAAGGGTTTGTCCGAGACGAGGTCCTCTGGAATCTTCATGATGTTCTCGGTGTTGATTCTGTTGAACCAAGGCATATGGGCCATGTGGGGTAGTATCCAGCCCCTTTGCATAGCAACTTAAGGTCGAAAACAAAACTCCCTGCATTTAGGCTGCAAATAGCCCCAACCTTTTGAGCGCAAACCAAGTCCAAAATATGGCGCTGTTTGCCCTGCTCGGCACGCCCGCGATGTTCCTGGCCACCGAGCCAATACACCAGTCCATCCAAAACAGCCCAAAAAAAGAGGCACCCACTGCGGTAATGCAGAACAGGCCCACGATCCACCAGAAGAAGGCGTCCCGCATCTCGGAGATTGCCTCTTTCGGCGACTTGACCAGCTTCCGAAGCCCAGGCCAGAAATATATGATGAAAATCGCAATCGTAAAGGCGACTACAGAGGCCCCTGGGATAAAAAATACCCCGACGGTTGCTTGGAAGCAGCTTCCGGCCCCGAACACTGGGATGGTGATGGTGAGCGTCCCAAGGAAACCGACGACCGACCCTGCCATCCAGAAGGAGCCGAGGGCGTACAAATAGTACCGTCGCCCCCGCATCATGTCATTGGGCCTAGTATTATCAGAATTCCTGGCCAATTCAGCACTCCCAGGCTCTTGTTGCCCCGTCGGCGTCTTCCGGGTTATTGTTACCGGCTGGTTCCATGAAAATTGGAACGATTTGTTCGTCCCCTGATAATGCCGAAGGCCCACTGGCCCAAAAAAGGAGACCGTCGCCAACGTCATTGCCGTCGTCATCATCCAGACGGCGACGAGGACAAACTCCCAGCGCTGACGGCATCGAACCATGGTCAACACCGAGAGGGCCACGGTGCCGACCAGCTGGACCACGGCGAGCGGCCTGTCCCACCACTTGAGCTCGAGCGGCTTCCAGGGCCGCAGCGGCTGCCGTCCGCACGCCAGCGCGGCGATGGTGTAGTAGGTGAGCATGTGCGAGGCGAAGCCGAGGCCGCCGTAGGGGAGCGCGTAGCAGGCGATTTCGAGCCGGAGGGCCGTCTGGTATCGGAGTTCGCCGAGGCCACTGGAGCCTTCGGGATCTAGACGGTAGCAAGCAGCGACGGGGAGTCCTGCTGTCAGGATGGCGATGGATAGTAATAGCATCATGGTGAAGAGTAAAGTAGGTATGTGAGCGGTGCTACTAGTAGTTCGTCACCAACGTAGAAATGACACTCCCATCGTGGACAATGGATGAGACCAGACGTGGATGTCATCTAGGTAAGGTAGTGAGCGATTTTTTTCTTCCCTTTTCTTGTTGAGGGTTGATTCCGAGCTGGGTGTTTCGTACAGGCGCCACGACCATCTGGTTGGTGGCCGCCCCAGCCGCCATCCAGCCCCAAAACACCCGACGTTTTGCATGAGAGGGCTTCTTGTCTTGAGAATATTATTTTTGGTTATGAGGGATTTGGTCACTCGGGTGGCATGTTGTTGGAATATTGCTGAGTTCGATACACCTGCTTCGGTGCATTACCTTCGCGCAGCGTTGATACACATCATTAACGATATTACCTACCTATCCATCACGATGCCTAGTATAACCATTGCTGTAGCGGTCGTCGGGCTCATCATCACCACGTCATCAGCTCAGTGCGTCGAAAAATGCATGAGTTATGCGAGCGAACGCGGAGCTAGCGATGTGGATTGCACGCGCCCTACTACTCCGTATTACAACGACCCTTGCGTGTGCAACTCGAATTACAGGTGGGCTCTCTCACGTTGCGCCTCTACCTACACGCCTTGTTCTACCGGCGACCTCGGCGCCTCGATGATAGCGTCGTGGAAGACGCGGTGCGATTGCGTATGCACCGACCGCGTGGCCGACCTTCTCTCGTGCACGCAGAGCAACGTCTTCCTGACCAAGAGCCATCTCACCACCGACAGCCTCGACCCGCTCCTCTCGTACAGCGAGACCTACGTTATGACCGTCAGCCTCCCGCCCTGCCTGTGCGACAGCTCGCTTGACGAACGCTTCTTCTCGAGCCTTTCTTCGTGTGTGAGCACTTCGTCGCGGGTCTGCGGGTCCTGGTCGGATGTCGATCAAGTCCTGAGCTGGCGCGAGATGAGCGTCTCGCTTTGCCCCGGCTGGGTGCCGACAGCGCCGTGCACGTGCGGGGCCGTGGCGGCCAGCGCGGTCTCGTGCGGGGGTGCCATGTCGGATTCGTCGTGCCTCTGCGCGCCGGATGCGAGGACGGCGTTTCTCGCCAGCCTGTCGTCGTGCGTGGACGCGTCGCGGTACTGCGACAGCTATCAGGCAGAGGAGACGGCGGAAGCGCTGCTGGACTTGTGTGACGGCACTTATACATCGGGTATGGGAGTGGTGGCCTCTGTTGCCGTCGTGGGCTTTGCCGTCTTCGTTATGGCTGGAGCTTTTGTGTTTTACAAAGTTCGCAAGAACAAGATGGCTGGGGAATTTGAGGGTGGGGAAGCTGTTAGGACACAACAAGGTGGAGATACTAGTAATACTTCTCCTACCTTTTGGATGAGATATGCAGGTGCAATCAGGAGAACGCTGGGCTGAGTGTAGTATACACCGCTAAAGGAATCAGTTTCTCGAAACACTCTTTTATGAAGTGCATGTGTAGCTAAAGAGGAACTGTAGGAATTATTCCCAAAAATTAAGGAGAGGGTATCTGTTGTGGAGGGGATTTCCCGCCTTTAGATTATACTACTACTGTTCTATGAATAAGTCGTGTTCTTCACACCGTTATTTCCACCACACCAGATATACACCCTTGCGAATGACCCTTCGGGGTCCGGTCGATATTGTGGGCTGTACTACTACCTGGTGGCGGTTGTCTTGTTGGTGCAGAAGGTTAGGCAGCACTCGGTGCTGTCGGGGAGCCAGACGTAGCTCTGCGCTGAGATGTTGAGGTCGTGGAAGCCCTTGTTTTGGATGATAGGTGTGGTGGAGCCGAGGTAGGACGGTGAGGAAAAGCCTTGGAACGGGCCCGAAGAGCTACAGTTGCCCAGCATGTCCACCATCCGGATCTTTCTCACCCCCGGCCCAGGTTGTGCCTTGGTACCAAGTCTTGTTCTCCAACCCATCTTTGCTCGCACCCTGTCATCTTCCGCGTCGCGCGCATGGCCCGGTATGAGCTCTCTTCCCTACTGTCAATGGCTTTAAAAGCTAACGGTTCGCAATCCAGATCACAGCGGAATCAAAGCCCTAGAAACACGCTGACAGTCAAAAGAGGGCAAAACCCAATGACGGAGGAACAGAAGAAGAGGGAAGTCGAGCAGAAAACGCCGTTCAAGAAGGCCGACGTGCAGAAAGGCGGCCCGCCGAACGCGAAGACAGACGAGTATCTCGATGAGGGGAATAAAAGTAGGGGAGATGAAGGAATGCGTTGCTGATGTACTGGAACTTGGTATTCACCTACTTCCAGTAGTACCCTAGCAAAAGAGAAGCGATCCCCCAACTCACAACCACCCACCCCCCTCCTCCCACCCGATCCGCACCCGATTTCACCGCACCCCCGGACCCCGTCGGCGACGGCACCGCGCTCTGGGTCCCCCCACCCCCCGCGGCCTCCCCTTTACAACCCCCCAACATCCCCCCCCAACGCCCCCTTCTCCTTCTCCGACTCAGGGGCTGTTCCATAGGCAGGGGTGTTCCAAAAGCCCCCCACCTGACTTATGTACGGTGCAAGTGGACGGAGGCTGTCTTCATTCCCGGCAGGCGAAACCTTCGCAATACCTACAGCCTTCCTAGCTATATTTCAAAGTTATCCGCCAGTTCTCGCAATACTATCGGTTGGTTGTGGTTATGTGTGGCGCGACTAGTATCAGGCCATCACCCTTCAAC
>Ga0247780_1000247_pt1 | contig 54687 bp, 64 predicted proteins | sample UWRJL079202R5_FD_179927 | JGI IMG/M metagenome (GOLD analysis project Ga0247780, IMG submission 179927) | Plant litter microbial communities from Arlington Agricultural Research Station in Wisconsin, United States - UWRJ-L079-202R-5 | ecosystem: Environmental > Terrestrial > Plant litter >...
AGAACAACCAGGCCTCGACGCTGCTTGTGCTGCTCATGATTGCCCAGGGCGCCGCCGCCATGCCCATGGCTGAGGCCCGGTACCTGTCGGCCGGCCTCACCGAGACGTGCCGCATCTCGCTCTTCGACATTGTTGAGAAGGATGTCGAGCTCTCGGCCGACCCCACCGCCCTCCGGTGCGCCCTGCTCTTCATTGTGCTCGGCGCTTGGAGCGGCGACAAGTGGCTCATGGACATTGCCATGGGCCAGCGGGGCATGTACATGTCCATGCTGAAGCACGCCGGCATGCTGGATCCCCAGCCTCCCATGATCCCCACCTTCAACAGCTCGACAAGCGCCGAGCTCCAGTGGCGCTCGTGGGTGCACCGCGAGAGCCAGAACAGGTTGGTGTACAACTACGTGATGCTGGACCAGGAGCTCAGTCTCTTCCATGACACCGCGCCGTTGTTTGCCATCACGGAGCTTCAATGCCCTCTGCCGGGACCCGAAGTCCTCTGGATGGCCCCTAATGCGGAGCGGTGGGTGGCGACCATGCAGTCTGTCTATGGGTGCACCGCCAACCTCAACCCCCAACTTCTCAATGTGCAGTCCGTCACGCCCTGCCTATACGACCTCTTCCAGGACTTCCTCCATGACGGCCTGTCCCGCCGACAAGGCAGCCTCTCGCCTCAGCAGCTGAGGCTCATCCTCCACCCCATCCAGGCTCTCCTCTCCCACCTCCGCCAGATGCTTTCCTGCTTCTCAGATGTCATGAGCTCTCGCCGCACAGAATTGCGCACGGTGACAAAGTCATCGACTCTCCTGAGACTCGAAGAGGTCCAGGCCCTCCTCCAGAAGTGGTACGAGCTGACGTTGGCCTACTCCAAGGCCAACCCCAACTGCCCCGTCACCCGCTGCAACCTGGTCCTCTACCACTTGATCTCCCTCAATGGCGTCACCAACTTCCCTGAGATTGAGCGCCTGGCCCGTCGCGAGGGCTACGACGGCTCTTATTGGGAGCTGTCCCTCCGACACAAGCGCTGCATCTACCAGCGCGAGGAGGCCATCTTCCACTCCGGGCAGGTGGCGCGCCTCCTACGGCTAATGCCCAACGACCGCCGGCCCGCATGGTGGTCGGCCGCCATGTATCGCGCCACCCTCATCCTATGGGCAGACAGCATCTCGCGCCTGGACCCCAACTTCCAACCTGACAAGCGCGCGAATGCCACCGGCAGCACGAGCCCGGTCATCATTGACCAAGTCGTTCCCGAGGACTCTACTGTCATCGGCTATCTGTGGAACGGCGACGGTGTAGCCTTCCTCACACGGCGCGATGGTTCACCCATCAGTCTGGATAAGCCTGCAGATATATTGGCTTATGCCATCAAGAATATTGAAGAAGGCTTCAGCTCCAGGATAGGAGACGGCATTAAGCGCAAGCTCATACAGTTGGGCAACACCTGGAACGTCGACAACATGGGTGCTCCCACCCAAGTGAGCTGAGCGATATGCTCCATTTTGCTTTTTTTTTGTTTTGTTTTGCTGCTTAGCAATGTTTTGCGTTCTGCTCTTCTTCTTAAGACCGGGATACAAAAAGGGATACTAGCTTTTATTGATAGCTTTTTGGGGGTTGCGTGACCCCTAATTTTGGACATGACGGCGTTTTGGGGTTACGGATTGTGGTTCACGCCTGGTAGGGCGACCGCAGGGGTTCTTTGGAACGTGATGGGATTACGACAACAAACATATAACTCTACGCACACATGGAAATTATACACAGAGGATAATCTGGGGGATCGGTGCATGGCGGCGTCCATAATGACAGTTTTTTCTAGCTTAGATGGAAGGGAAAGGGACACACGCATGTGGTATGCCACGGTGTGGTTGCTTCGGTTCATGGTCTCGGACATGTTCATACCAAAACGGGTTGGTCTGTGGGAGGTAGCACATGGTTTGGTTTGGTTTGGAAGGAATTCCGGATACCAACAAGTTCTTTTCTTGCAGAGTTCTAGCAGTAGTCATAGCCGCGACAGCAGATACCTAGGTGCCTAGGTACCAGAACGACAAGTTAATACTTTTTGTTCCAACGTTCTTCCGTTTCCTGTTCCTGTTCCTGCTCCAAGGAGGAGAAATAATAATACATCGTTCCGAAACAAACAAAACATCAGTGCCTGCCTTAGTCTGCTCTGTCCCGTATGCCGCGATTTCAAATCTCACTCCGCTCATCACCAGCCAGCCAGGCTAACCAACTGCTTCGCCCCCAAATCCTAGGAGTTGACCTTGTCCAACCAGAAAACAATCCCTGCGGCTGCTCTGACCAAGAAAAGGAATTGCTGACAGACAGGACGTGCTTTGAAACAAAATGGCCACAAACCTAACCCAAGCTCGGAATCCACAGCCGGGGCCTCGCCTCATGCTCGCATTCCAATCGTTCTAGACCAGGTAAACGTAGAAATCACACGTCTCCCGCGGCATGTGAGGGCAGGGCGCAGCATTTTCTTTGGTCTTTGGTGTGTCTTGTTCGCAGCTTATTGGAAATTAGGCATCATCGTCATCGTCGCCCTCTCGAGAGGCTTTCTCTTCCCTTTTGGGAGATAATCGACTTGTTGTTGCCCTGCCTCAACTCCCATGGGCAGACTCGCACAATAACAAGGCCGTTTCGGACCGACCGCAAGTGACGTGAGGCAAGAGAGTGAGTGAGAGAGAACTTTCTCGGTTGGTTTTCTGTTTGTGTTACATGCCAGTTAAAGAAGGGAAACTACTGAGTACCTTGGGTGAGCCTCGGTCACGAAACAAACAAAACTCCGTCTTACGCCGACCGATGGCTCGCTCCACAGGGCTGAGTTTGTTCTTGGCACCGACCGAATGTTCCTCCCAGTGGCATGGCAGTTTCTAATTCGGAATACTAGTAAAAGAGAGGAGAACCACTAAACTTGAGACGCTGGATGCTTACCATCTGACAGCGCAACGACTCGCCACAACCAACAGCTCACTCACCCATGATGATGGAACTCGCAACTGAGCCGAAGCTCAACAGGAACATTGAAAACATGCTCACTGTGTCACACACACAACGGTTAATAAACCTCCCCTTAACAAATTGCAACGGCGTTCCCGCCGGCTATCTCTCATAACACCACCTGCAGCTCGACCCCGTAAGCAGCTTATCTGTCAAAATGAGACTCAACCACCCACACATACCACATACCACATACCGTGCTGACACGACCCGAACCCGAAAGGATCACCGCAAGGGCTGCCTCCTCCCCCTCCACAGAACCAAACAAAGTACCTACCACTCAATAACTCACTCAGTCAATCTCCATCCCGAAGTAACCCCTGCCCCGCCTCGGGATTCCTCGGTTTCCTCTCGCTTCATCCCCCAGAAATTTCCTCCCGCCTTTTCTCACTGCGTCATGTCCCACCACCGCCGTCCACGAACACTCAAGCACGCAAGCAGCCTAACTCCGCTCCACTCCACCCCTCCCTCCGTCCTCGCTCGGCAGTCGACATTTTGTTAAACGACCTCACGAACAAAAATCCCCCCAAATCTCACCCACACCAACCAACCAACCACACCACACCAGCGGCCCACCAGCGGCCCACCACGTTTTCTCTCTCCATTCTTTCCTTCCGTCAGCGCGAGGTAGCCGCGCAACATAGCATAGCAGGACAGTACCACCGTCGCACTCCTCCCCCGTTTCACTTCCGCCCGACCATCCCCTCCCCGCCCGCCCGCCGTGTGAACGCCCTGCGTAAATCGATCAGCACGCAAGTAAGACGGCAGCCAGCAGCAAACACGCTCCCATCAGCCTAGGTAGGCGAGCGGGAGGCGCAGGCAACGGCGCTAACTCCCGAAGGCTGCGACAGTGTCGGTTGTCGAATCGCGATCTCCTTCCCTTTTTGAAACCGAAACGCAGCCAGCGGACAGGAAAGTAACGGCATCCTCCACGCCAAGCATCGCATCGCCACAACGCAGCAACACCAACACCAACACCCCAGATTGCCAGGAGCGCGTGGGCGGGCCCCGGCAGAATCCTTTCTGCGCGAGTTTGGAACTTCTGATGCTGAAGTTGCTCCTGCCGAGGTGTCGTCGTCGTCTACATCGTTTGCGCTAGTGTAAAACGAAGCGAAGCCGCGGGCGAGGTGCAAACAAGCGACAAGTTCCCATTTTCACCTAGGATCTCAGATCTCCCGTGATATTTTGTACGTAACAGGTAACTTCGGCGCCAGGGGCAGCACATCTCCCGTTCGATCGGCAATGGCTTTGGAAAACGGGATGCGGCCGGCCAAGGCCATCGCATCCATCGGCACACTCGCGACCAAGAATGCAAGGGAGCTTGGAATAAGCTCAACAGCTAGCTGCCAAGGTCTCCATAGTAGTAAAGTTCCTCCCGCACCTTTGACGTCGATCTGGCGAATAGGATGTTATGCGTGCTCCTTGGCAACTGGATAGCACGACCACGAACACGTTCCAAACGCCCGGGGGGTGTGTGGGGTAGAGCGTGTTGTAGGGTGCTACAGTCCCTTTTTTAGAGTTGGGATGCAGTGCCAAGCTTTACCGTCATCATGAATCGCCCAATGGACGGCGACCCGGGGGCCCCCCCGCGGGCGGGTCAATTGTCGTCGGAATATTTCCAACGCTATGGAGCTTTCGTGCCTGTCTTGGACTGTGCGGATCGAACGGGATGGCACCTGTTTGTGTAATTCAGCCCCCATAACCTGGTCGGGAAGTGCCTGTGCAGATGGAGCAAGGGGAGCACCAATATCAGGGCCGCCTTCGCATATTAGCCAGACATATTAAACGGGGGAGAGAACCGCGAGGTGCCTGCCGGTAACGCCCTCGCGCATCAGCGTCTCAACTTGACACTCTATCTCGTCCCGCTCCACACGGCCTATTTAGCCCGCCGCTCCACTGCAAGTGGCCTGTAGAGTCTCTCCATGACCCCGACGACGCGGTAGCGTACGAATTGTGTGATGTCTTGGTGAATCCACCTCATCCCCCTCAGTACCGGGGCGAAGAGGCGTCAAACAGGGACAGGGGCGAGTGAATAGCGGCAAGGCGGGAGACGAGGACGAGACAATAGGGAAAAGACAGCGGGGCATGATGACAGCGGGAACCCTTCCCCCGCACTCTTGCAGCAGCCAACCCTGGGTGATCATGCCGTCGCTATCTGTACCAAGCCTCTCTCGCCATGACTGCCCCAGACATTCTGCCAGCAGAACGTTCCAAGACGAGAGCCCCTTGGCAGACAAGGACGGCATATTTTTGTTTCCCGGGCCGCTTTAGCGGCGAGAGCAGGTCGAATAAGTAATCGAGCGCCAGCGCAAGCACCACCGTGTCTTTTGCGATGCCGAGATGTACCGCGAGTGACCATGCAATGGACACCAAGAAGCTCGAGCGACCGGAAAGCCCACCTTCCTGATTCATCTTTGCATTCCCTACCGGCTCTGAGGGACAGATATCCCATATTGGGGGACCAGCATCGACCCTGGGGAATCTTCTCGCCGTCTAATCTGAGAGTCGTGCAGCAGCACAGCGACGGCGGCGGCTGCGACGTCTTGGCCTCAATGCTCAACTGGTAACAGCAGGCCTAGCCTGCTCATTGCCAAGGCCAGGAAGTTTCTCAGAAGCACGATCCGCATGACACCCGAGCCAGGCTACACTTGCAGCTTGTCGCCAGGTCAGGCGGCTGGACGCGGGATCAAGAAGGACAAGAGAGGTGTTTTCGTGATTCCAGCACGGCATTAGCTCCTTGGCTGCTCGTATCGCAGCTGTAGGAGGCGGGGAGACATATGAGCCCGCGACCGTTCGCTGGTGCCGCGGCCGAAAAAACATCGCACAGGGAAAGGGCAGGGTAGAAAGGAGATCCCGTGTATGTTGTCCTCGCTGAGATGCAGACCGGAATGTCGGGAGCGGTGCGGAAAGTGGACAAGGGCTATGCCGCAATACCGCATGACGAGCTCCAAGGCTGGTGTGAGCGCGGGCGTGGGAGTCGGTGCGGGCGCGAGGGCAGGCGTGGGGAAGACAACGCAAACGACTATGCCGAGCGCCCGGGGTTTTTGGGAGCATCACGGCGCCCAGGCGATGGGGCCATGTGAGATGGGCACAACAGGCTAAAGTGGCGGCAGCAGCTCCTCGAACCAAGCTATGGGGAGAGTGCTCGTGGTGTCTGGCCAATATGGAGCCATATTGCTCGAGCGTCTCGCAGATGCACGCTCGAGAACTCGAAAAGCTCGAGAATGTTGAGGCGGCTGGGCGACAGACAAGCGGCGCAGCGTGTGTCGCACGAATGTCGGGAAAGCGCGGGCTGCGCTCGCTATGGTTCCCAGAGAGGAAACTCATTCGGGAGTTGCCTCGTCTCCAGTCTCCAGTCTCCAGTCACCTAGGCTGAAGAACGGCGACCTGCAACTAGCAGCATATTGACGTGACAACGGGATTGCATCCAGTGTCGCGTATTCGGGACCGGGAAGGAATTTTCGGGCTGAAACGCTCATTGACGGCGTGAGAAAATCGCGCAAGAGAAGCCATGGATGATTCTGCCTCTTCGAGTCGATTGTTGACGACGGTTTGCATTCGCGTTTTGTGAGACAGGACGAGATGTAGTTGAAGTTTGGTGGTGAGTTAAGCATCTTACCCTAAGATTCTGGTACTCTTGCGGCCCGTGGCTTCCCTGTCTCGTCCCTCCACTCTCTGTGCTGACTGGGCCCTGGCCGGCAGGCACGTGGCAGGGAATGGCCCCATTGTATAGCGCACGGGCCAGACCGTTGGGAGACCTTGCAGCGCATCACCCGTCAGCAAGGTTCCAGAAAGCCAACGTCGACAGGGGGTGCCTGCCCAAAACACTGCACATCAGCAACACCATGGCCGAAGCCAGCATCCAGACCTCTTCAGGTCGCCGGCCTCGGCTGCCACGAGAGCCCTGGGATTCCTGTCTTTGTCTTCTCTATCTCTTGAATCCCATCTTTGGCCGGATGTCGAGTAGAGAATGCGAAGTGCCGGCTCGATGGCGCATCGCCTTCACGATCCGCGGGCCGGCAATCGAAACTCCAAACATCCGAAGCAGGAGTCCCGCCCCGGCCTCGAAGGCGCACGCACGTCGTAGATCACTCATGACGGCCCGGCCCCGAATCGGCCATTACGAGGTAGGTACTCTAGCACCGCTCAATCGTTCTTGCCCACCGGTGCTGGAGGAAACGGAGCCTTCATCACATCCACGTGACGCGAGAGCATGCTCTTTCCTCGTTTCCTGCTTTCCTGCTTTCCTGCAATGCCGCTTTTCTCACCGTGAATACAAGACGCCCACGGACCTCCGTGGGGATTTAGCCTTTTATCGCTGCTGGCCTCGGCTTCTCATGTTGTTCAACACGAAACGCACGATGACGCCTTCCTTCGCTTCTTCGTCAGGCATGGCAGACCTCAGATCTGAGTGCCGACTGCACCACCCACGCCCTGCCTTCTCCTGCCCGGTCACGCCTGTGCTCCTCGCGATGCAGCCCCTGATTGACCAGCAGCCGCGTAACACGACGCGACAGTTCGCTATCGCGCTGGCGACCGAAACCAATCATTGCTGATCGCGATCAGGCACCGAAGACAACCTCCACACCTCAAGCCGACTTACAGCCCGCCATCTGCAACAGAATTGCCCGGCTACTGGCCAATGACACTGGTTGGATGCCTTGCCGAAAATACCTATGCCGATATCACCGATCTGGCCAGGGCGGAAACGGAGAGCCCAGCCTTTCGTTCTTCCCCTTTCCCGCCCCAACATCGAGAACCAAGCTCAAAGCTCGAGGCACTTGACAAGTATCCTCTCTCCGGCGGGACATTGCCGTCGAGTCTTGTCCTTGGCACCGTTTTACTCACCACACGCCCCCTCCCTTCCCCGCAACAAACTGTACCATTTTGCTGTGCCATGTTTCTGTTTTGATCACCATATTGACGACGCCTTGAGCGAGATTGCTCCGGCATCTTCGGGCCCTCTCTCCAGCCCCTAACACCTCGTCGATGACGATTCTCATTGTCTGGTGACACCCTCGTCCTCCCATAGTGAACATGGCAAGGCATTGGTAGTACCAAGAGCAAGCTATACTATGTTGTTCTAAAGAAAGAAGGTGGCAAAAGGGGGAGCAAGCAACGCTAATCAAGCTAAGCTGCCCTACCCAACAGACTCACAATCTGCCGCATTCTACCCTGCACCCGGACCATGCCAAGAGATATTACACTCTCCTTCTTGTTCCCAGCAACTGCACACTGCGCCGGAACCAGTAACCATGTCGCCTCTTGGCTCAATTCATACAACCGCTAGGTTGCAGGGTTACCCCTTTCGGGGAGGCAGCCTCCAGGTTAGGCGGTCTGAGAGATTGGGACTGCAATATCAAAATCCCATGCATATAGTGAGAGATGGAACACAAGCGAAATGCACACGCTTCCTCTCTCTCTCGCGACGACAGGCTCTCTCGGTGGGGGGCTGGCGAGCGATAAACGGGGCACCGACACGGGTTACGCCTTGCCTTCCGTTGCCTTCCTCTTAGCCGGGCCGCTGTGTGGCGTCGATAGCCATATCAATCCGCACATAGCGAGGTATGTGCTTCAACATGGGCGCTTAGTAAACATCGTGATGTTTGTCCTGCTCACTATCCGGCTTTTACCTTGGAAATGGTTCGATGTCAGCTTATTCTTGTGCGGTTCCCCTGATTGGTATGACTGGTTCGCTGAAGGCCATCAGGGTACACCGCTGCACGCAGTCTCAAATCATAGGCCCATCGTCCGCCTACAGATCAGTGCTAGGATCTATCTTCAGGAGATATAGGAGTAGCTCTTCCTATCTCTCCGTAGAGCAGCTACTATAGGATGGCCACGGGAGAAGTTGGGGAGGGTGTGCTGCCGGCGGCTGAGGATGTGCGGTGAATAGAACTTTCACACCACCTGTCCCGCAACGATGCTCGCTGTTTACTCAACGAAAATTCGAGCATGCCGTCTTTTAGTCATATTCGAGCCTGGCAAAAGTCCTATCGCGCGGCATGTCATGGAATCTCTACCTCCAACGTCTCCTCTTTGACACCATTGGCCTCCAATCTATGCATTGCTTCGCGGTACAGATCACTGATAGCAGATAGCAAATGAGATCGACCGCCTCCTTTTCACGTGTCAATACAGCTCGAGCACGTTTCCACCCACGGTCACCACACACCTCCTCTTTGGGACTTGGGTGGGTACGGATCCTGGAACGGCATTTCCTAGGAGAGTGCTTCCATGTGGATACGGCGGTAACTTCTGTGCCTTCTGCATGGCATGGTAGGGCTAAGGCATCCTGTAGGAAGGTGGGAAGGCCGTGCTTCGTAGAAGAGGGGAAGACACACGCGGCCAGCCCGTAGCAGTTGGATCCAGCCGTCCTACACACTAATCAATGAACGGGCAGCCAACGTATCGTGCTCAGTAGGGAAAGATCACCAAACAACCGCGCAAGGAGGGCCGGCCCGGACAGCTGTTGGTCAATGGCAAAGAGGCAGAGTAGGACAGGAGAGGCAAGCTCAAGGGAGAACCGGAGAAAAGGGAAAAGTAAGCGATATCCTGGGACGAGCCAGCGACATAGGGCAGAGCGAAACAAGCCTGTCTGTTGTGCATCTTGCATGCAGCATGGGGTTAACGCCGTCGTTTCACACCCGTCTGCAATCACCTGTCATTGTAGGGAGGTGTCGTCATCCCATCGCCAAATACCTCCTTATCGGAATACCAGGAGGCGCGAAGTTGAGAGATCAACGGTTCTTTGCCTTGCTAGGAGATGCGTGACATCACGGGGAAACGGGATCGAGGAACACTAGTCCTACGAGCGGGATGCAAGATACACACACACACAGACACGTACGCAATCGCGATGGGATGGGATGGGATCGCCGTCGTCGTTCCCCGCTGTCGGAGATATATCGCACGTGTAAATGCGGTCGGTGGTGGAGGTTGGTTAATGGCCCGGTTGGCTCGTCCGGACAAAGGGTGGTGTGCCCCTGAATATCCTGCAACAGACCTAACATCTTGGAGAATGCTCCGTGATCGACAACGCTTCGCCACCGGGTAAGGTGAGAAGATGGAGTGAGTGAGTGGGAAGGAAATCAGGAATGGATGGCGTCTCGTTGGTCTCAACGATGCGTGGCTTCGGTATCTCCTCATCCCAGCGCAGCAGCCTGCCGAGCGGCGTCCAGGGGGCCTGGTTCCCTGCAAGCCACAATCTGAACGGGCCTGGGTGCTGCCCGGGGTGATGAACGTGGGAGGCGCCCAAATCAGATGCGATGCCCTAGTCAAAGCTGATCTGGGAAGGAGATCTCATCGCTGGCGGGTTGCAAGGCGACGATGGCCCTTTGTACGTCATGTCAATAAGTCACGGTCTGGACAGAGTCGCTACTCAAGATCCCGTGGCATCGTGCAGTTGAAATGTGGCCGGGGGTACTTCGTACTATCCAGTGCATCATCTTGCTGCTTACAAGGGTAACAAGCTCACTCTTGAGGGAAGCCCGTTGAGTTGAGAAGTTTACGAGTGCTGAGAACGAGTTCTCTCTGGCTCGGTATGGTATGACAAGGGGTCTCGATCACAGTGGTTCATCACTACCCCCTTCTTTTTTTATTAATCTTTCGCCCAACGATGACAACACCAACAACCCCCGTTAACCAACATGTTCCAGGAGGCGAGAAAGCCAGCCATACCCGCAATTACAGCATCCGGGGCAGTCTATTGCCATCCTCTGCTGCATGGAGACTCCTTTGCCGACTACCAAAGGTGTGCAAGTCTGCAAATAACTTTGCATCCTATGCGAGTAATCCCCAATCTAAGTTGCGCGATCTCATCTCACTCGAGGAACATCCTAGACACATCCGCACACACAGACAAAAGAATTCAAGACATCAAAATGACGAGCAGAGACAGAGACACGGGTCCAGGGTCCAGACCGCCCTCTCAAAGATACAGCCTGGCCTAGCCTGGCCAGGCAGCTCGTAAGCCAACCTGCTCTGACTCAACTGATCAACTCCGAGTTCAGTCTATCGCATGGGCACGACAATTATCACATCCAGAAAAGAATCTCCAAGTTAGAACCCAATACCAACAGACAAGAAAACAAGCCGTGACTTATCACCAACTATTCTGGTGCCTAGTTACACATGCACATACGCACGCGCATACACCGCAATGCAGTGATCTCTTTTTTCGGTACGGTCCCTGGCTAGCTTCACCTAACCTGGCTTACCTAGCTTCAGGTTGGGCGACCCCTGGCCGGATGTCCGGGTTTTGGAACCTATCTGAGGAAAAGAAAACCTCCCAACCTCCCTGAAGCTTGCCAGCAAGGTTGGGGCCAAATTGTGCAAATCTCACCACCAAGACCCTAGAAACAAAAAAGCTGTGTAACCTGATTAGCCAAATAAGAATAACTCCCATCATAAGCAGATAAGACTCAAACGGGGCGTCAGCGGTGCCTGACCCGTTTGCCGCACACCGTGCTGTCGACACCCCTTACCCACCGTTCCTACCGCGATAGCTCGCTAGCTTCCAAAAACTGCAAGTGAATATGTTCTAAAGCAACAAACGAGATGTCGTCATCCGCCCAACCCTTGCATCCCACTAAGCAACCGAACTCTATTCTCACCGCCCTACTCGCAGCGGAAAGCGGATTTGAAGCAAATCCCTCCGTAAAGAAGACTCCGCAAAGCCCACAAATCCGCGTATTCGACCTCTGGATCTTCGCAATCCTCAGCCTCCATTGGACCCTCCGGGGAACGCGAACAACAGTGAGGGGGCTAGAGCAACATCCGATTTGCGCAACCCCCGGCGTACTTCTAGAATCGGAGAAAGAAAAAGAAGGGACGGGGGTAATACGGTGCTAGTCGTCACGAAGCGTTGCATTGGACCTGTCACTCACATCGGCCCAGAAACACGAAAACCAAGGGTTCGACGCCTCACTTTCTTGTTTGTCGAACGTGAGATGCCCTGCCGGAACTGAATGCAACCCCACCAAAATCCCCTGCCTTCAGCGCTCCAATGCTTCCCCCGTTCTCCCAAACATGCCCAAGTGCGAGCATGGGAGCCTATTAACAGTCATCGGAAGGGCTCAAGCTGAAGCTAGTTGCGACTCTGCTCCAGATTGAATGGAAGGGCACGAGCCTATCGCCCGTCAAATAACTGGACAGCGCAGGACGGCCCGGTCTTGCCCGCATCGTTCCCGTCCTTTCTCTCGAAACCTGCTGTGCTCGGGCCAATTCAGCCCGGACCCGCTCCGCGCCGAGTGTGGGAGCGAAACAAAAATACGACTCGGCAATCGGGCTGCCACGCTCTCTAGCGATGCGAGACCGCGATCTCGCTCCCGTGTGTCGCCCAGATACCAAAACCCTTCAAATTCCAAGCCGGCAGCGCAACCTCGGCCGGCCCTTCAAATTATTGAAGGGGGCACACGGACGGACTGTGCTGCGAGTGTTGCACTTCCCCTTTTCATGGTCGTCAAATCGGATCGACGTCTATGGTTGCCCGCCGGGCGGCTGCTGACTGAAGGATCTTAGTTTCGTATGTCAGTGCCGGGATGATGCCCCTTGTAGAGTTACGTCAACGGTCGACCTGCCACTACCGGTATAGGTAACCTGTTTACGGGGATCAAAGGAGTTAGGACCTCAGAGAACGACCCCTCGTACCCCGTCTCTGACAATGCCAACATGTCAGCGTGGTATTGGGCGGTGGGGGTGAAGGTGCGCGCGTTGTACTGTGGTATGATGGGTAAAAAGAATGTCCCAGTCTGGTATAGCAGGGGTTTGCGCCAGGGCCGCACAGGGCAGAAAGACGACCGTGAGGCCGGAAAAACCTCTGGTGGGCCAGTTTGAAGATACCTGACAGGGATATTTTATTTTTGCTCGCAACCACAGTAAGCATCGAGGAGCAAGCGTTGCCCTAGCCCTAGACCGTAGGGCTGTGCTTGGAAGGGATCCTCACCTTTGCACCCATCGCTCCTCTGATCGGCAGAAGCAGAGCCTCTCACGCTGGGTAGCGCGGCTCGGCGGAAGTGGGAGCCATAGACGATGCTGCCCTCCCGCAGCGCTCGCTGGGAAGATGAGTTGGACGATGACAAGAAGATCCGCGGATGAACATCGCACCATTCGGGCATGCAAAACCTCTGCTGAGATGCACGCCCGAAACCGGATCACCCACTAAAGAGAAGTGACTCGCTCGCGATGGAGGAGAGACAAAACATGCCAAGCTGTCATCTCGTCCCGTGCATCGGCGGATGGCGAACAGCGGGCCTTGTTCAGCTATCGGGGATTTCTCCGGGCCAGCCCCCCCCGCCTCAGGCTTGAGAGCGGCTGTCTCGGGGGCGCAAGTGGTGCCGACTCGGGAAGCCCTTGTTTCCACTGTCTCGTGTTGAGAAGGGTGGTGAAAGTGGTGTGGGCTGCGGTATAGCGGGGCTCCGCCAGGACACTTCAGCGTGCAGGCCAGCGAAGCATAAGGCCGGGAGACATCGAGCCGCGCTCGTGGTGGGCGGAGAGTGCCAATTCGTCCATCTCCGCCTGCCAGGATGGTGGATGGGCATTGACCGGCTGCACGCCAGAGACCCTCGGTCCCGAGAGCCTCCTCCGCCTTGTGAGCTATCAACCGCCACCGGGATAGGGCCGCATTAGGGACTGCAGACCGAACTCGTAGGGAGCCACAGAGGGCCAAGAGGCTCCGCCGACGAGGCTATCCGTGGCCTGACGTTCAAACTTGGGGTCATCGAACATGCTTGGGAGTGGGGTAAGACTGCCGGATTGGTGGATAAGAAGACCAGAGGTGACTGGCAGTCCATGCCGGGTGGACGCCAGGTGCCCAGTTGCTGTGTGTTGTTGCTGCAGGCGGGTGGTTTTCAGCGCTGCTTGACGGTGGTGGCGTCGTTCCGATCCATGCTTGCCAGGCCCGGAATGGGGTGCGGAGAGGGGGAGCTTCTTCAAGATCGATGCGCGGCAGCTGCAGGATACCTGGCTCACTGGCGTGGCTGACTGTGACGGTTCCCGGTCCACTTCCCTTGGGGATTCCTTGGCACCAGCCTGGAAGAAGAAAGCTAGGTGCGAGGTGAGGTGCGCCTGCAGAGGTACTCTAGGCTCACGATACTCTTAGAACTCGACAAGTCTGGATTGAGAAGCAGGGACTGCGACTGGTGAGATGCGAGGATATCGGGCGCCGTAGGAGAAGCGCTCTCTGAGACAGGCAGGCTGTCGGCCCTACCATGTCGACAACCCGATTGCCCAGCGTCCCGGTCGGCTGTTTGGGCCCTGAGTGAGGATAATCCCGAGTGGTGATGCGCTGGCGAGCCATGAGCTGACAGTGCCGAAGATTGGGATTAGTAACGACCGAAAGAAGTCTGGAACGCGAGCATCATGGCATTTTGCACCTTTCCTGGTGGTACTGTACCATCAAAAATTGCGGGGCAGAGAGCTGTTCTCGTCACATTCCCTCGGTGTCTTTTGCATCCTGAGCTCGGCGCAACTCGTTATCGATCAACTGGTTGCTGGCCCTGTCTTGCTGCAGCACTCACTCTGGTGCAAGAGCCAAGAGATTCCCGAACACTGATAAGGTATTGATGTGCATCTCGTCGCCGCATCGTGCTCTCGCAATGTCTTGTTGCTTTTCGTGTTGCCGTTGCCCTCGACGGCTGTGATGGGATGGAGTCTGTGGTGGGGCAATCCGGTTAACTGCTCGGTCTCGAGCCTCGACCGAGTGGCCGAGGGCGACAGCAAATCAACGACGTCTTCGAGTGGAAGTCAGATCTCTAATCCTCCTGTCAGCTTCTACTCGCAGACTGCCTCATGGCCAGACGGGAGCTGTCCGGATTGCGCCTCACGACTGGACCGGACAGACTGCAGACACGGCTGTGGCTGGAGACTACCAGCGCGGGCCAGCACGCAAATGCGGGCAGCCTCTGGGTGGGTGTGGACAAAAGTGGGAGGGTACGAGGGAGATGGTGGGATGAACCGTCTGGGGCGAGCTAGGGTGCGCTGCGCGGGGGTCGATTTCGATCTACGTCTGCAGCCGCCTTATCTCACCGCCCCGCGAAGCACGGCGACCTCGAGCTAGGGAACGGGGCAGCGCGTGATCACCGCCTAGAGTATTTCCCAAGTTCCGGGTGAAGGCACCTGGACATCTGAGTATCGGGCATGGGCAAGGGCAAGGGCCGTGTTGCCATCCGCAATATGGCCTGCCGTCATTCCGTGCGTGTGACGGAATCCCGGCGGGAGACGGGGCACGAGGCACAGGCCTGTGTGCATCTGAGGACAGGACAGGAGGTGAGTGAGCTCCAGATAATAAGAGTCCAGGTCCAAGGGTTGCAGCTGAAAAGCGTGGGTAACGGACAAAACGTCCGGGACTTGCGATGCGCGGTCCTCGTTAGTGCGCCGTTCAGGATTCAGCTGTGGGCTACCTACCCAACGTGCTAACCACCTGCGACGGGACTTGCGAGCCTGCTGCTGCATTGCTTTTCCCGTATCGTGCCGCTGAGCCAGCACAAAAAAGGCGCTGCAGAAGGAGCGCACCGCGCTATCGATACCATTGATAGCGTTGTACCAGATAGACTGCTGGTGGGTGGGCGACTCATCAACCAGGAATGAGGAATTGCACCCTCCATGCTGGCGGATATTATTTCTGTGATTCGAGCGGGCAACGAGGAACTGGCAGCCGGACCGCCGTGCAACCCGACCCCGCGCCGCCGCCGAGCTCTCGTCGCTCTCGCCAAGCGCAGTGCTTCGGTTTGCCCCTCCCCCGCCCTGCGCCGTTCGTGCGGTGGGTTGACGGTGACAGGGGATCCCCAACCTCGACAAAGGCTTGACGCATCGACGCATCTGCAGCGCCCCCGAAATAGAACAGCAAGCGGGTTGTTGCGCCCCATGGACACTGGACTCTCGCCAACAACGACGAGTTCCTTTCCTGCTTCCGCAAGGCCAGGCACGGAGCCAAACCTCCCTCGCTAGGAATTGCCTGCCCTGTTTTAATACCAGCCGCTGCTAGGCGGGAGACGGGCGAGCCACGAAACGCGTTGTATATTCGTATATTGAACACAGCAGAAGATTGGCCCGGGACTGGCCCTTTCAGAGACGTTGTGGTGCTGCGCCGGTTCGCACTTCGAGCGACACAGCGGAACACAGAGTGCCCAGAACTGGAAGAGCCAAAGGTGGGGCAAACAAGTTGGGCTCAGACCCCGGTCTCACGCCAAAGCTCTCGAGGACGGCGATAGGCTGGCTGGGCCTCTTGAGTTCCTAATCGGGCAGGCTGGGGAGCATGGGTCCCCCTCCCTTGTTTGTGGGGACTTGACGCTACGATGCACAAGCCCACAGCGCTAGCAAATGCCATGGGCCAGAGAAACAATTGCGGTGACGATTCACGAGAACTAACTAATCCACCAAGATGGAATAGGTTTTGGCTCGATTACGCGCAGAACCCACAGATACGACCTACCTAGCGGCACAATGACGGAGAAAGAGGTCCGATGGAGCACCCGGGCGCCTGCCGTACAATACGAATCTAGCTAGAATAGCCCGGCGCTTCTCGACAGTCTCAGATCTCGACGAAGAGGGTGCGTTCCTCGCCCGGCCAATTGGGCCCGCCGGCCGACATCGCGAACTCCGGCTGTGACCAGGCTGGCGATGACGGCCGACGAACGATGATGCCACATTGCATCCGCCACAGGCCTAGCAGCGCATCGAACCTGATTTGGCCTTTGTCGAAGCGGACTACCGAGACACGCGAGAGCAGCACCTCTCAGGCATTGCATGTGGGGCGCCAGCGGTAGGCTGCTGGGAGCTGGCAGTTGCGAAAACAAAAACTTGGAGTCGCGATACTCAATCAAAATGGCGCGCGACCTCATTACCCGTCCATTCAAGGGCATCACGACGCCTGCCCCGTCCGCGAGTGGCCTCGGGGGGCCCAATCAGCTGCCCGCAGTTGACCCGCGCCTTAGCTAAGGCTTGATAATGCACTCGACCCGGCTTGGTTCCTGCTTATTGTGCGCGTGCTGAGGTTGAATGAGGTGGGAGAGTACTATCAACCCTCCGCGATAACCTTTCATGGACATGAGAGGATAGCAGACAGAGCCGGCTGGAAGAGTGTCCGGCGTCATGTGTCACACAACTCTCGCTCAACAGCGCCTCTCGATTGGCTCCTTTCTCTATCCAACTCCCGGCCTTCACCTCGTCACAGTCACAGCATCTCCACAGGTACTATTCTGGCCCTGTATCCCTGATGCACAGCAATCTTCCCTTTTTAGATAGACAGACACCAGGTAACCTCACCTCGATCGATGCTTTCCCATCTCCACTCTCGGTTCCAGCCCGCGGGCGAGGGAAAGAGGACAGCTGCACATCATGGGCGAGGAGGGAAAGGGGAACTTTCGATAGCCCTCCATATGAGCCTAAACTTCATCCATATTGCCCCCTGCCGCAGAGCCAAGTTTCGGCCACTATATTTTCCTCGAAAAACCCTAGCATACAGCACCTAAACCAACCTTACCTCCCATTGCCAGGGCGCCGGGCTGGGACGTCACACCCCCTAGCGCAGATCTGCAAGCTCCATTTCTGCAGCAGAACGGACGCAGCAACAGTTTTACAATGCACGCACGCACGCACACACACCAAGATGGCCAACTGCAGCGCCCGCACAGTAGTTCACCTCTATCACTCGCAGCAGTGATCGAGGCCGTCATTCTTCAGCTCCCGAGATCCCAGCCGACCTTACCGACCTGGGGCCTTGCTAACCCAAGCTATGGTTGTATATGCTTTCCGGTTCTTCTTCTTTTCGCATGCGTACCTGCAAGGTCTAAACTATCGTCTTGGAGTCAGTCTAGTCCATCCATGTTATCCGGACGAGCCGTAGGCCTCCTACTTCCCTCACACTCCATACCCATCCATCTATCCAGCCGCTCCCGCAACCAGCACGATGTGCTCGCTCCTCTCCACTGTTGTGTCGTGTTGTATCGTGAAATTGCTGCATGGGTTGGCAATATTGTACGTACCAAGACATCTGAAGCAGCTTCATCAATTTGAAGAGTGGGGGGGTCTAACTCCCAGCCCGGGTTTTTACCCAGGAACAACATCAGACCCCAGACAGTGACACACGGCAAATTCCATACCTAGCGAACAAAGGGACGGGAAGAGCGAAACCTCATACCCCAGACTTTACATACAATTCATCAAACACGTTTTGCCCCTTCCTTGGTTAGCCTGTTCGCGCCATGTAATTGAGTTCAGGAGTGTGGGCTCAAACAGCACCGGAAAAAAAAGGACGGGTACGGAGTGGCCATACGAGGGCCAGTGATCCTGACTAACTTCTTGGTTCTTTCGATCCTGCCGACGGACACGAAGACGGGGAACCCCACCAACTTCTGGCAATTCCTGACCCACGGGGCAGCGGAAATTATGGCCTTACCGTTTCAACTTTCAAGTACAAGTAAGCACGACGTAGTTAGGGGCGTCTAAATATGTTGGAATTTTCTTGCTGTATCCACTGCGAATGTCTGCGCTAGAACAATCTCTCGCAAGACTTGACCAGATGAGCATACCGAGCGGATAACAAAAGAACGTCCGCCAGAGCGGAGAAACCCCCGCATATTCTACCCGCCTTGGCTTCCCAGCCATAAGATGGTGTCGAGAACGCCAGGTATCCACTGACAAGAGACAAGTGACTAGCAACCGTTTCGCCATCTCACTCCGAGCCGCCTTTTCCCTGTCGTAAACATGAACGAGTGATCCCAACATCTCCATTGAAACCAGTGCTTCCCACAGACCCACGTAGCCATGCCTAAATAGTGCCTTTCTCGCAAAACGCCCTTTTCGCCAGGATGCCAAGTCCATATGTAACCGAGATCTGTGGACCCCTTCTGACAGGGTCAAACAATAAACCATGAAAAAGAGAATAAAAACAGAATAGACAATATAAATTATCTCACTTTGGTCATGAACGGGTCATCGAGCCCTCCTCGTACTTTTCGTGGGACTCTTATCATTTCGTCCAGAAATGATGTAAAACGTATATTCGTGTCCCCGAATGGGGCGGTCGTGAGACGCGACGAGTGTAGAGGTCATTTGGAAGAATCGGCGCTGGTTGATATGAGCGAGTGTGTGAGTTGGTTTATGTATATGTCATGTCGCCTTTTCTGTGGTGAATGACCTCCAGTGTAGAGCCCAGCGTGTGGCCGAGGTACCCAATCATCGCCTTGCTCACTTCCGGGTCCTCAGAGAGATCGGCGCAGACTTCCCTGAACTGGGCGTAGACCTCCTCGAGCTTGCGTAACTCGCGCGCCAGGATCTCCATTTCCAGCCAACGACCCTCCTCGCCCATAAGCGTGTACGCCCCCAAACTCACCCCGAGGGCACTTGGGGAGGTAGCGCTTGGCATTGAACCGTTATCAAAATATGTGTGGGACGCGTTTTTGTAAAAAGAGGCGATCTTTCCAATGACAGTCGCGAGAAGCATGGCGGCTGTGTGCGTGCCTGAGCGGCTCATGCACCTCGGACAACTCATCATCGAAGCGCAACCCTCGACTGCTTTCCGATTTAACGAGAGTACAATGTCGAAAGGTGGTGACGATGGAGATGAAGCGTTATGAAGGGCCTGAAGTGACTGGAGACAGGCTGTGAAGCATGTGCACGACCCGGAAGAGCCACCAGATGCCGACTTATGCCGCGGGCTGGGCCTGAGATGCGGCGTAGCTGTGGGACTGGGAAAATAGTTTGGCGGCATGCTGCCGGGTGTCGGGAGCTGCTGCTGCTGCTGGCCGTAGGCATACATGTCGTGGGAGTTCGGATCTGGCCAGGTGCCCATCGGGCTTGGCATAGCGAAATCATAGGACTGAGACCGACCATGACCCTGTCCCATTTGGGCGGCCATTCCTGGCGAGTCGATAAACTGCGCCGTCATGTCGTTTGGTGGTGTCCAAGGCATGCCGCCCGCGTACATGTCGCCGGCCATGTTCGGATCGGCGTGGCCAGCCGGACTTGTCTCGACGCCCATCATCGCGAGGCCAGACATGGAGTGGCTGCGGCTCATGCCCCCGTCAACGCTGGTCGGCGGGGTGTGCCATCCAGTCTCCAGCTTGTACAGCCCCGGGACGGGATGGTGGGAGGGATAGACCATCCCCTTGTCGTCGGATACGGGTGACATGGCCGACATGTCGGCCACCATCGAGCTCTGCATGTTGGCGCTGCTGTCCGACTTGGGTTTCCCAGCTCGGCTGGAGGGCGAGTAGCGGCACTCGATTCCGCAGGCAAGGCACCGGGAGCATATCGGACGCGCTTTGGAGCATTTGACCTTTGCGAGAAAGCAGCCGTCGCACGATGCGCGGAGCCTTTGCTGGCGAGGCTTTGCGGAGGCCATGGTGCGAAATGCCTGGGCGGGAGGGAGTCCGGAGCTGGCGGGATTCTGGGTTCTGGGGCCTGAGATCTGGGTTCTGGGGCCGGTGGTCTGGGTGCCTTTGTGACGGTGCAGTTCGAGATCGCGGCGTTGGCAGGTCTAAATGACGGTGGAAACGATCGTGGGCATGGTATATAGGAAAGACGGGATCCTCGAGCCGCGGGAAGGAGGGGTGGCCAAGCGGCAGGGCGTATATAGGTTGTATTAGTCGGGTGAGGGGTGGGGATGTATTACAATATAACGTTTGGCGGTTCGAGATGTGTGCAGGATAAACTACGTATTATGGCAGCAGCAACGAGAGGCGTGGAGAGCGAGCGGGTGGGTCGCCGTGAACGTGAGACGACCAAAACGACAATGGCAGTGGAAGCTGACTATGTCACCGCCATGAACCAGTGCTGGAGCGTTCCTGGACCCGAGGACAGCGGAGCGAGCGAGGCTGGCCGAGGTGCGAGAGGAAGCGTGTGTTGGGGGAGGGGATGGGGATGGGGAGGTTGCAATTAAGGCGTGTGGGAGCGAGAGTGGAGGAGGAGGAGGCCGGAGACGACAGGGAGGGTTGAGGTGGTGGACATGAGGTAGAAGTATGGCGCAGGGAAGGTACGAAGTAGAGGTTGATTGGCTAGGTCTGAGTGTGGTGTGAGTGAAGTACTTTGTACCGTCCACCAGCTAGCTATGCTTAAAAGGGAACCAGGAAGCCCGGTTAAAAGACGCCGCGCTACGCTCAAACCCGGGCCATATTTTAGAGACACGACCCACTTAGGCGACGGAGGCGTGTGAGACTGGGTCAGCCCGCCCGTGGGCAGTGGGCAGTGAGCGTCGAGCACTTCTGCCCTGAGCTCTGTCTGGTCACTGGTCGCTGGGCCGTGGGGAGACATGGAGCGGCAGACGGGAGGGTGGGTGACTTTCGCTGTCTGCGCCTGTCCTCTGGCACAACAGCATTGCCAACAGATCCCGTCCCCATCGTGGCTGCCCTGGTTAGCGAATCGAAGGCATATGGGTGTTCCTTGCCGAGGCAGGAACCCTGGGGCCTACCGAGCCTTCCGAAAACGAGGCACTCGTCAGAAGGCCTTCTTGCGGGGACAGGGGGCGACGGAGAGCCCGACCAACTCTGGCAGGGAACTCTGTTGGCTCTCACAGCGACATGCCTAGAGGGAGCGAACAACGAGGACCTGGCATCAGCGCGATGGAGACGGTGAGAGCCGCAGCCGATCCGCGGGTCAAGAGCCCCTGGCGGACCCAAGGCATGCCGAGAGCGCATTTGCGCACCAACAGCTTGGCTGCTCCCAAAAAAAAAAACTCACAGAAGAAACTAGAGCGAGGGAAGCCAAACAGGTAGATAGTGTGTTCTGAGAGTGCCTTGCAAGGTGGCGGGCCGCTGATCGCAACGCTCACGCTTGTTTCTGTAGCGCGATAGTACCGCAAGCACGGATCCGTAGTCGATGTTGGAATGATTTGGGAGGGACGCTTGGGGCGATCACCCCTGGGATACGTGAGCGGGTGACGCGTGACGCCATTGATCGCACCCCGGGGTGTCCAGCCTCGCATATGCGATACATGAATTGGTATGGGTCCAGCTAAGGCGGGAATGGAAGAAACGGGCGCGGAAAGCGGGGCAGCTGGGGCGGGGCAGGTTTGGGGGCCAAGCTTCTGCAGAACTTCAAGCCCACCAAGGCCAGGTCAGGTCATGGTAAGGTAGGTAAGCTGTTTGATCATGAATATGGAGAAATGTCGGTCGGCTACTCGTTTGGCTGCCCACTGCCAACTGCTCCACAGTTACATCTGGGTTGCCACTTGGAATCAATGCATGTATCCTACATTCTACAAATAGAGCACCTGCAAGGCGAAGTGCGCACGCAGCAAGCAGAGGTCCAGGGTCTCCTGATGCTCTCCAACCAGCATCGAGGAGGCAGACCAGCGAATCGAAGAGTGCTTCTGATAGCCAGAAACGAACATAGGGTGCAAACTACGCAGCCAGCTGAAGCCTGAACAGGACGGCCTGCGAGAGTGCCGCTGGGTTTGGAGCTGGGTCAGGGCAGGGCGAGCTAGGGCGACCGCTATGTACACATGGTCGGCGCCAGACAGCCCAGACCAGCGATGGACGGCGCTGGGTGCGGAAGCCTCCAGCTCCCGCGCCAAAAAGGCCCTGCCTCCCTTGGTGGCAAGCAAGCCGCCGTTGGATGATCTGACAGATCAGCAAAAGAAATCATGAACCACACAGGGCCTGACTAGGTCCCTGCCGTGTGCATGAGCCCTCAGGATCAAGTGTGCGGCTCTCAGTGCTTTTCCCGCGGGGTGAGTTGCCAAGCGGTTGAAAGAAAAAAGCGAACTCATTACCTGCAGGTACATTGCCACACGGCTAAATTTGTATTGCAAGCTGGTACCTTTAAGTCAGGGCGTGTTACCAGCCTGTCATGAGACCTCCAGACGCTATCACTTCCTGCATTCGCACTACCATGGAATTCACATTTTGGCTGATCTTCGACTGTGATATTCGCTCCCAACCAGCCAACACCAACTCCATTAATCCACGGCCGGTTATCGAAATGTTAACGGAAATATGCCACTTTACAGCTCGCCAGAAATTCTCAATTGGCGAGAGATCTGGAGAGTGCGGTGCGTTGAAAAGGTGGAAGTGTTGCAGAATTGGTAGTGGCTGTTAGGATCAGGCCACAAACGCAGGGGCCAACCATTGCAGTTCGCATTATTCTGTCAACCGCTTGGTTGCTTTCTCGAAACTCAGCGTTACACCGTTACCTGGAGGGTTCACTAGAGTGGTATGATGCAGCCCCGGATGCTCAGTCCGCATTGGGTGGTGCGTATGCTGGGGTGCTGTTCGGAACCAGGCTTGTCCTGTCAAGATCGATGAACCACAGGGAGGGAAGCTGGGGCTTGGTGATGACGAAAACTTATCGCACACGTACTTGGGCTCGAACGCAGGAGTCGCTCAAGCGAAAACAGCTGAAGTTCAAAACTGAAACAATACGGCTTCCAATTCGAAGCTGACCAGATGGGAGGATGTATGTGCAAATACAGTACGTAACCTCTTCGATGTAAAAAAGGTCCGTGTCAAAGCTCCCAGCAAGAAACATCTCGGAGAATTTCGATGTTCAGGGCCCCGCCAATCGCCGCTCCTGTTATCGTGATTACTACGTACGGATGAGTGTGCCAAGCCCTCGTTAATCACATACCTCTGATCAGTCCTCGAGTAGTGATGCATCAGTTGGCTGGACAGGCTGCGCAGGCGTGAAGCAACCTGGAATGATAGAGGGCACGATAGGCAAGAGCGACACAGCGCCCTTATCTTTTCCACTCCAGGCGAGGCAATAGGTCATGCGCCTGAAACATATCGGTGCGCACTACGCAGCAGCATCTCCTCCTGGCAAAAGATAGCTGAGATGACTCCGTATCTGAGCCTTTCTCCCGTGTCTAGGATCTCAACACCACACGCCGTCGATCATCCAAGATTGGGGGTACTTGTCATGAGCCCCTGCGCCGAGCTGTACACTCTCTTAGGACTCACAAGCTCAACACGACGAATTGTGGAAGACGTGCGGTCATGTTGCTGGTGAGGGGTTGTCGGCCTGTCAATCACAGCATCGCTGCGTTCCCACTGATTGCATCCCACGGCGCCGCCACCCCTGTGATGCAGCGCATCTGCAGCCCTCAATGCCACGAAGCGCTCATAGCGCCCGCCCTCCTTTCGTCCACATCGACTAGGAGGGCTGGGAGAACAGCGTGTGGCTCCGCGAGACGGGCCCAGATGTGAGCCCGCAATCTTAAACAGGCGTATGTTAGCGCAAACCTGCTTCCAGTTTGCGCGGCGCCGTGGCATTCTTTTCCAGCATTGTGCTTGGATTGGGTGTGGAAGCCACAGGGCATCAAAATTGACTTGCCAAAGACTACCTAGGCTAGCTGACAGGGCGCGACCAGGACCAGACTCAACCGCACCAACGGTAAATGGCCCATGCAATGCGTTACCCGCAAAGAGGGACATCCGAATTGGACGGGCATGCGCCTGGCTCCCAGCATGAGATGTGGCAGATAATCACCAGCGAAAGAATTGGCTGTTGAGATCCCGCAGATGCTCAGTCGGGAGGAGAGGCACAGAGCAGCAGCAACGGGTGAGCCAAAGGAAGCCCAATCGCATCGTTGGCACTGTTCAGCCCCCCTACAAAGTATGCCCAACCGCAAGCCGGGGCGATCCCCCACCAACAGGCCTCTCAGTGTCGCTCGCCATCCCAGCAGTGATCAAGCCCCAAAAGAGAACGCCGCAGTTGAGAATGCAGTCCCAAGTTGTCGCTGTGCTCCCCAGAAGGGCATCTTGGGTGACGATCAGAGCACACCATCCCCGCCATGGCTAACCCCGAGACGGTTGACGTGGCGCTCGCTCGTGAGACGCGAGGCTCCGAGGAAATTTCGACACCTCGTTGCGCGTTCACGAAAAAGTTGCCCGGAATATCCAGTCCTGGCCGTCTCCCGTGCCTACCATACACAACCATGCACCCTCGAGGGATCCTGGAATCTTGGAATCTTGGACGCACTGGCAGCATACCTGGCAGACCACATGAGCCCAGCTCTTGTCACCGGCTCAAGCGAGACAGCATTTGCCAAAATTGCCTGAGGTTTCTGCACGTCATGGTTTAGGTTCCCGAATGGGAGAGCTGGAGCCCGAACACACCGCGCGCGTTTGGCGTCTACACACCTCGTGGCGTTGCAACCACTTTCCGCCCTCTAGCTACCGACAAGTGTGGCTTTTTTTTTCTTTCCGGAATCCTCTCCCCTCGTTGAGCATGGGAAGCCACCCAGCCACCACATCATGATCGCCGAACACGCTCGGAAGAAGCCAACAACGAACAGGCATCAAAGAGGGCAGAGAATGTGCAACAGCATCTCCCATCACAAGCGCACTGCAGGAACCCTGTCTGTCTTGCGGCTGCCGATGACAACATGTCGTTCATCTCACACCGCTGAGCTCGGACTGATGATTGATAGCATTGGGTAGGCGCTTGGGAACGCCTGCAGATGTGCTGCTGCTGGGCTGGCTGGGCTTAGCTGGACCAACGCAGCCATCGTCGGAAGAGTCCCGTGGTCCTCGTCACGCTGGTGAACCTTGAGGCTTTTCAGCGTCTATCTATCGAGTGTCTTCTCGCGCTGGCTTGCAAGCACGGTAGCACGAGCACACCGAGACGGTGACAAAAGCGACTCCGGGTTCTGTCGCCCGATCTTCGCTGGCCCCTTCGATGCCTGTCACCGCTGTATCACCACTCAACAGGGATTCTGTGGTCTTGCATGTTTCGCCGACTCAAAGCGGTAAACCCCATTCAAGGTGCTTGCAGCATGACCGCAGATCGTGGGTCGCGATGCGACCGCTTCGTCAAACCATCGGAACCTTGGGCGTGCCTCCTGCCGATTCTACGAGTACATGGACCTGAAAGACCGGCGCCTCTGCCGAAGCTCCCCTACCAAGGACACCTCACATCGCCATGGCATGGCCCGCCCATGTCGTGATGTGCTCGGTCACACGGGCAAGGATTGCGTTCTGTCAGAGCCAGGAGTCCCCAGCTGCGAGTCTTCAACTCAGCGGTAAGCGGCTCTTCTGTGCTTCTAGTGTCGATCGTCACGGCAGGTCAAAGACAACACTAGCTCGTGCATTCCCGTGGCTTTCGGGACCCTGTCGTCACTTGCCACGCGATTATGCCGGAGAGACTTCTCGCCCTATCCGGTGCACGAGGCAACTCTATCACAGGTGAGATCACAGAGGATTTGCTACATGTTCTATCCAGCTTATCATTCTGCGCAGAGGGCAGAGAACGCGTTAAGGCTCTGAATGCGCACAGCGGACCCGCTTGCCAGTCCTCTATCCGTACTGAACTGGCTGGAAGGCGGATGCCCTACCCGACGGTCAGGGGAGGATTTGCCCTCATTGTCTTGGCCGGTACAGTGCCCTATCAAGGCCTGCGTTCAGCTATCTGGGCCCTTGCGCAGCAGGTCTGTCGAGAAGTCGGGCCGCAGGCTTTGTTGGGCTGCGAGGTGATATTGAGAAGCGAACCACAGGTGCCGGAGGAGATTCCGCCCTTGTTTCTCCCAGCAGGCGGTTGCCGCGAAGGCTTCCGTTGCAAGCGCCCTGATATTACGCTTTCGATACTCGAAAGCCAATCCAGGGGAGAGCCCCCAAAAAGCGCGAGCCGCCTCAAAGAAACCCCGACTACGGATAGGCTAGCAAACTTTCCAACGCACACGTCTCGACTGCCCTGAGCCGGCTCAATCTTCCGGCTAGCTCGTTTGTTGTTTATTGTACTGTCTGTACCTAACGTCCACTCAAGTGAGAGGGAGGGAGAGAAATCCTCCCAAGCCACCAGGAAGCGGCCGGCCCATTCCAACTGACCCCTTTCCCGTGGAAAGAATGTCTGCTCTCCCACACGTCAACAAAGTGCTCATGTCCCCTGCATGGCGCGAACTGTATGTAATACAGGCGGGCTGTTGGATCGAAGACTCCTCCCCCTTGCCCTTCCATCACGAGCACGCGATATTCGGGACTGAGTACAGTTTGACAAGATATCGAACCAGCTTCAAGTGAAGTCCCACATGGCTAATCAAGCTCTGCAGCCACCGCCTTCTCCTGGGGCAGTGCCGGAGACATACCCACGCGTAACGTCTATTCGGTAGGATCGGCGGGAGGGTTAGAAGGCTGAGAAACACCTCCGGGGTGATGAAGGCACCTTGATGCTCCGGGCCCGGTGAGTAAGCCACGAGGTTGTGCAACAGTTTCCTGTCTCCGGAGGGAAAGTTCCATCATGCGGCCTCCCGTCAACCTGGTCGACGGGGTAACCCACGCCAAGCATTCATGGGTGGAGATAACGCACAAAACCAAAATCCAAAGGAGAGCCCAGTGGTCCAAGATGGCAGATACCACATGATTGAATCCAAGCTCAATCTATAAGTGTTTCGTGTGCTGATTTGAGGCCAAAGCGCCGTCCATTCCTCCTTGGTGCAGTTACTGGGCAAAGGTTTTGCTGATGAGTACAGCGGGTGGCTTTTAAGTTCCTCCCCTGCCCTGCATCTGTCTTGGATAATAACATGGACAAGGGTGAACTCAAGAGTTAAGTTTCCCCATGCTTAGTGTTGGACAGATAACTGCACGGAATTGTCTATATAGGCAGTGGAACGGCGGGTAGTTGCGATTCACAGGACGGGGCTTACGCTCTTCGGATCAGATTTGTCTCGTCCATGTCAAAGCACGCGGCGCAGAACGCCTTGGGAGGGAGTCAGCATGCGGCGTCGTGGAACGTAGCAGAGAAAAACTCCCGCGCGTTGAAGTCAATGCCGCGGCGCGTAATCACAGGCTTTCTCCTCTCTCCCGCTATCGATGGATGGGTTTGCTCAGTCTCCTTGCCGCATGGCTGCATTCTCCCCTGGGGTGTCTCTCATTGTGTTACACGTTCTGGAAGGGGAGAAGAAAGTTTCCGTCGACGTATCCTTGTCATGGTGTCAGCGCTCTATCTCCAGGGCAGAACCCGAGGCTTCCCGGTGAACATACATTTCCAGGGTGGTGGAAAGCGCAATCACGGTCGTGATGGAGCTGGCTGTGCGACGGGCTGCGGCATCGAAGCAAGCAATGCAGGGTATGTCTTCCTACAGCAGAAATGACAGTAGCAACAGCAGGAATAACTACAGTCTAAACATGCAAGGCGAAAAGGTCAGGAGAGAGAAGAAGACACAGGAGATAAGCATGTGAAAGTGGAGGTTGCAGCTCCGGATTCTTTTCGCCTTGTTGTGTTTTGTTATGTTTCGCCCCCTTTTTATTTCCCGCTTACACTTGCACTGCGCAGATGAACGGAGGTTAAATCCTGTAGCATCTGATCGATCTGAAGAGAGGGGGAACTAGGACCACTGCCGCTTACATCTCACATGTCAATTGAGGGACGGGACGACAGTAAGGTGAGTGTCCTAGAGACTCGAGCCAGAGGCCAGAATGGCTGGGACATTCAAGATTGAGCGCGACTTCTTCTGGAAACACAACTGCGATACCCCGGGCATGTTTGTGTCTGCTTGGTGTTGCGCGGGGCTCTTAGCTCGGTCTTGGGCCCATCTCATTTCGATGGCGGCTAAGACACGAACACGCACACCTTATCTTTTTCGGATTTCGATATGAGTTGAGGTGCACACGCCCACACACACACACCCACAGTAATAATAATGGCGATTTCCTCGTGATGAAATAAATGGATGCCGTGCGACGAACCACGGCAGCGCTATACCTTACCTGTACGAGTGATGTTTGAGGTACGGAGTAATGCTACCCTGGGCTGGCTGAGCTGGGCCGGGCTGGGAGAGAATCGAATCACGGCTGTGTCTGTGGTGGGGACTGGATCATGCTACTGGAAGCTGGAAGCTGGGAGCCAACCACCCGCATCCGATCCCATCTATCCCTTCACTTCCCGTCGTTGGGTGGTGGTATACTCACTGCCTCTCTGGCAGGCCATCCCATCCACGTCCGTATCCTCAGCCGCGAATACGAGCGCAAGGGGGGTTATCACCTGCGTAATCATTCCCGCCAGTCTGCACTGAGCGTACCGCTGCGGTGCCAATTGCGCAAAAACGCTGTGGTTGCACAGAAGCTGAAGGGGAGGAGGGCAGGCGGCCTGTTGGTTTGGTCGTTCGTCGTGGGCAATGTGCGTTGTTGCGGCGGAGGCTCGGGAAGTCGTTTCTCCGGGGAGTAAAAGGAGCAAGGAGGAATGAATCTCACACACAGAGACACTCGCCAAACCGAGCCGGCTCGGACCAAATGTTGAGGTTGAGAAATCCCTCCGTCAGCCGCATACGGAGCTGTTTTTGGCTGGGACCCATTGGGAACTTTGTCGGCGTCGGCATCGGCGTCGTGGACTCGTGTCCGGAAACAAAACACAGTCAACATAGCGACTGGGTATCGCATCGGACTCACTCGCTCACCTTCTATTCTTACACCGGGGAGAGGATAAAGACCAGACAGAAACACCAAACTTGGGAGACCAATCGCCGCAATGTTGAGAACGGCACGGCATCGGCGCACTTGGCACGTCACCTCACCGGCCGCTAATTATCAGCCGCCCGCCCACCCCTTTCCCGTCCGTCAGCCTTGTGCGGACGGGCAATCATGTCATGCCATTCGACTTGTTCCCGGGCGGACATGGCAGTTAGTTGGTAGCCCTTGTGTGGCGCTTACACCCCCCACAACACCATAATAATGCACCTAGGTATCCATAGCGGTGAGATTGTATAGGTGAAACCAGCACAGCCAGGCTGCTGACGATGACAGGAAGGTCCGATTTCCGATTTCCCGGTGAGTGGGTGAACAGATGATGAATTAGTGGTTCTAGATGGATGAGAGGCAGATAAGGCACGGGCGGACAGGCGGGTAGATATATTGCGATCGAGGCGCAGAAATGGGGGTTCTCTCTCTGAGTGTCTAGAATTGGCGATATCAGCCTCCTGATGTGATTTGGGCACCTAGGTAGGTGGGCTCACCCCCCCCCCCACCCTCATTCGCTCAACTTGCTGATGTCGCCTCGGTTCGGTCGGTCGGTCGGTCGGTCGGTTAGTCGGCGATTGAAATATGTTCGAGAATCTGACAACCTCCCACTACCGACCGATATTAACGGGGCCCGAAAAGGGAAATTGATAAACAACCAGGTATACCCAACCGGTAAGATAAATCTGCTCAGGGGGGGGTGTGGCCCTGTTCGGAAATGGCTATCGCGCCGCATCGGGTATTCCCACCACAACTGGCCACAATCATGCAGATACCGGCGCTTCGGCTCCAGTCGGCGGCCGGAAGTCGAACCCAGCGTCCGCGGGCCGCGATGGTGATAACCGAGGGGCGGTATTGTTTCCAGGGGCAGAGGAAGCAGTCTTTCTGTCTGTCTGACAAGAAGTAGAAGTACATGGAACGATAAAGAAACACCCACAGGCCCAGGCACCGTTTTGTCGCATCCCGTTTGACGACGAGGTTTGAAGAAAGATGGAAAGAAAAGAAAAACGGTCCGACCTCGTCTCTCTCTTTCTCCTGTCTCTCAGAAGTAGAGTGGGGGGCGCCATATCGACGACCCGGCCTCAGTCAGTCAGTCAGTCAGTCAGTCACTCCTTTCTTTGACACCAGACCGCTCTTCTAGGCCTGGAACAGCACCTACCAACAAGACAGCTCAACTCGTCGCTCGACGAAGAACAAAGAGATCGTAACCGCGCGAATGCCCTAGTGATATGACCATGGCGCCCTAACACAAGGGTATTGTTGAACAAAGAAGCATCCGGAGCAAACATAAGAAGAGCGCCGTCGGCAGGAGAGAGCGGACCTGTGTAGCTAGGAAAAGCCACCATCGTCGCCCCCCTCTCTCTCTCTGTGTGTGTGTCGTCTTTAGCCAACTGGACTTGACTTGACCCGACCCAAAGGTACCGAGAGAACAAGAGCAGATCCACCCTTCCTCCCCTTGCCAAAGGAATACCCCCCAAACAACAGAAGCAAAGATGTGGATCTGCTGCCAGTGCTCGGGCGACCACAAAGGCGCCAGCCCCTCGCAATGGTGCAACACCTGCGGCCATGAGACCGCGAAGTGCGTGAACTGCTTCGCGTACTAGACTGCCTCCTACCAGCATACATACATAACCTGACTGCAGAGCGAGAGACCCGATGCTGACATCGGTCTTGAACCTGTTAGTTAGCGTTGGCATAATGATACCTACCAAGGCACTCTCCTTTCGGAGCAGGTAGACAAACCCAGGACGGGCGGCCTCTTCTCTTCTTTCGAAGAGAAAGCTGGAATAGAACAAACTGGTTCACACCAACAGTAACACCCACACCACTTGCCCTCGCTTTTACACTTGTGATTGACAACGTGACTGACGTGACATGACCTGGCCAGATAATATTCAACACCATGCATGAGACACGGTCTCGAATTGAAATCATCCCCCACTTGGGGACACCACCAGACACTCACCTCCCATCTCTTCCTCACATCTCACTCACGAACATGCACAAGGGACCCAAGTTCTAAAACCAACGGCTGTATCAATTCAGTCTGATCTGTACCTATCTATGAAAAGCGAAGAAATATCGGGCCTTGCCTGCGTACCTAACAGCAGCAGTACCAAGTGATTAAAGTCCAAAAGCCAAGTAGCAGCAGTTGTCGTATCGATCGATGATGTGATGATGATATATGAGCAAAGGAGACGACAAAAGACAAGAGGAAGACAAGACGCGCCGATCATATCTTTTGTGGTGTACAAAACAATCCCCTCTCCTCTCCCCTTCATCAGCTTTCCACACCTAGACGCCAAGGCAGGCAAGTCACATCACAATAGTTAAAAGAGAGGATGAGACAGAGAGATGATAAAACCAATAAATGGACAATTATTAACTCGAGAAGCCAGATAGTCTATAATAGATCGATATAAAAAAGGAGAAAACAGTTATCAGACAAGACCAAAATACCCACTGTGCAATGCTTTAGGCGCAGAAAGCAAAAAAAAGCAAAAGTGATCAGGAACGCCCTTCCCCGGTGTCCAAGAATGGACACAATAAAAAAAAGCAAAGACCAACAACCCCATAAGTGACCGATGCCCAACCCCGAGATATTCCCTTTGTCCAGCCTGGAGGGGAATAAGAATATATGGAATTACAAGGTAGGTGTGTGTGTGTGTATGTGTGTGTGGTTGGGTGTCCTTGACTCGCGAACAAGGCACCCGGCAAAAGACAGAAAGTGTTAAGGTAGTCGTTCAAGTCATCCACACATCGTCGTGCCGCTTTTCCGCAATTTACAAGAGGGCTTCCCGAACAAAAATGCCAAGTTGCTTAGCCTATTGGTTTTTGTTAGCATATGTTGGATCAATGACAAGAGAGGGATGGGAAACATACCAAATCGTCATGCATCATGGAGAAGTGGTTGCCCGGCATGTGGCGGAAGGTCATCTTGTTGATATCAAGATACTCGTCCCAGCGGTTAGGACCGAAGTCTGACCTGTTGTCGAGCAGGAACAGAGCGTGACCCTTGGGATAGGGCTCCGGGCGGGGGTCCTTGGGGAGCTTGCAGACACCATCCTCACACCAGATGGCAGTGACCTTGGGGCACTTGTCCTTGGGAATCGGCTCGGCATCGTAGTTGCTGAGAGCCGTGACCGAGGCGGCGAAGTGGGGAAGAAGCCATGAAGGGATCTTCTTGTCATCGCCATCGCCGAGCAGGCCGATGGAGGCGAACCAGGCATGGAGACCCTGGGGGAGGGGCTCGATGGTGACCGGGCAAGGAGCATCGATAATGACAAGGTGCTCGACCTCCTCGCCAGCCTTGGTGAGCTGATTGACGATCTCGTAGGCGATCACACCACCGGCGCTCCAGCCAGCAACCGAGTACGGGCCCTTGGGCTGGCGCCGCCTCATCTCCTCGATGAACTTGGTGGCCATGCCATAAACACCGCACTTGTACTCCTCAGGAGTCTTCATGAAGGGGGAGAAGAGGCCCCAGACGGCCCATTCGCCGCCAACATCTGCGATCTCGGTGTACGAGGTAGCGGAGCCGCTGCCATCAGGCACCATAAAAAGGTGCTTGGTAGCAGTGCGATGGCTTCCGGAAAGGAGGACCGAGGAAGCCTTGCGGTGGGGGTAAGCATCGACGGCATTGGTCGGCCTTGGGGGCTTGGGAGGAGCGGGCTCCTCGAGACCAATTCTGGGGTGCTTGGGCGCTGCGGGAGCGGGAGGGGCCTGGACCTTGACTTGCTTCGCGGGAGCTGCAGGCCTCTTAGGCGCATCAGCGATACCAAGAGCACGCTCAACATCCTTCAGCGAAGGGTTGGAGACGAAGAGATCCGAGGGGATGTTCAGCCCAGTCTTCTCGCGGAGGGTGCCGAGAATCGACAAGCTCATCAGCGAGTCCATGCCGAGGTTGGCAAGATCAGGCGCAGCCGAGATCTCATCGACTTCGGTTCCCATCTCAGAAGCGATGGTGTCACGGATGATGTTGCGAAGCTCCTCGTTACCGCCGGCAGAGGCATCGCCCTTGAGGGAGCCAGTCTCGCTGTCATCGGGAGGGGTAGTGACGTTAGAGTCGGACTCGAGCTCAATCTCAGGCGACTCATTGTCAGAGTCATCATCAGAGTCTTGCGACGAGATGCTCTGGTTGCGGCCGGGAGTCTCAAACTGAGCGAGGTATCCCTTGAAGGCACCGATGGTGGGGTAGTCGACGAAGGCGTTCGAGTGGAGATCGAGATCCATCTCCTCACGAATCCGGCCGCTGACGGTCAAGGACATGAGCGAGTCGACACCGAGATCGGTGAAGGCAATGTTGTCGGCGAGCTCGTCGTGGCTGCAGCCAACTTCCTTGGCCAGGATATCCATGACCTCGGTGACAACGCTCTTGAGTTTCTGGTTGACCTTGCTGATGTTGGATGGCGTCACCGTCTCCTTCTTCTTCTTGGGGGCAGCGGTCTTGACAGGAGCAGCCTTAGCGGCCGGGGAAGCGCGGGCAGCAGGAGCAGCGGCGGCGGCGGCGCCACGGGGAGGGAGGATCATGTTGAGGACCTTGCGGGGGACAGCAGCGAACCGAATATCACCAACGATACCGATGACCTTGTCACCAGAGAAGACATAAGCATCACCAGAGTACATCTTGGTGCCGCTGACGGGCTGCATGCGGATGTAGCTGCGATACTCCTTGGTGGGATCGGGGATCTCAGTGAACCTCAGTGAGCTCCAGCCGTGCGAGATGTAGACCTGTTCGCGGGAGTCGACAGCATCGGTTCCGTTGATGATGAACCCGGAGATGTGGCAAACGCTGTCGAGGTGGAAGGGGCTGAAGTGGAAGGTACCATCCTCGGGCTTGGTCTGGAACTTGATCTTGGCAGTGGCCTCGCAGGTGTCGCTGTCGAGGATCACCTCGTCCATACCCTTAAAGCGGTAGTTGTAGTCAACCAGAGCAGTGAACAGCTTGTAGGCCAGTCCACGACCAATCTTGGATGCATCACCGCGGCGCTCAGCCTCCTCGAGAGACTGAATGCGAGCCTTGATGAGGTAGGCGACGCGGTCGAACTCGTTTTGCCAGTCATCAATGTTGCCGTAGGTGACCCGCGAGGTAGCGTGCTCAACCTTCTTGGCACCCTCGCCAGTTGACCAAACAATGTCAGCGAAGCCAGCCTTAGCGTTGGCAACAACCTTCATCGTCAGGATCTGGGTCTTGCTGGTCTCGTCAAAGATGAGCGTCTTGGGGACCTCAACTCCGGCGACGTTGCAGCCAATCTTCTCGGTACCAGGAATGAGCTGCTTGTAGGCGTAGTCGCAAGCAGTCATGGCCATGTCACCGTATAGGGTCGATGGGCAGAGAGGAGCACCATTGACCAAGTGGCCAGTGACGACGTTGCGGAGCTGCTCCTGGTGGAGATCGGACTGAATCTCGATGGTGCAGACATCACCCTTGATCTCCTCCTTGACGATCTTCTGGACCGATGTAGTCGACAGCTTGGGCTTAGCGGACTCAATTGACTTAGGACCAGCGGCGCCGACGCGGTTCTTCGTGAGGCACCAGTCGCCAGAGTACTGGAGCCAGTAGTTCTTCTCGTCGAACGAGTAGCTGGGGAGGTCGAGCAGGCGGACCGAGGCGGCGAAATCACGGTGATACTCGTTGAAGTCGACGTTCAGACCAGCCGAGTGCAGAGTGCACAGGGTGTTGGTCAGAGTCTTGTACGGCAGCTCGTTGCGGCGAACAGTAGGCACAGCGATGGTAGCACCGCCGAAAGCAGCCTTGACCATGCCGGCGCAGACTGGATGGGGGCCAACCTCGAGCCAGACCGTCTTCTCATCGATGGTGCCGGTCTGCTGGGCAGACACAAGACCACCGAGGAAGTTGACAGCCTCACGTGCGTGGTTGCGGAGGTAGGCCGCATCAATCGACTCACCCTCAACCAGCTTGCCGAGCAGAGGCGAGATGATGGGGATCTGAGGGGTGTTGAACTGAACCGCCTCAGCGAGCTTCTCAAACTCATCGAGGATGGGCTCGACCTGAGCCGAGTGGAAGGCAAAGGGCACGCGGAGCTGCGTGCACTTGAAGCCGCCGGCGGCGAGGTCCTGCGCGATCTCGGCCATCTGAGCAGCCTCGCCACTGAGGACAGTCTCACGAGGGCCATTGATGCATGCAATGTTGACACTGTTGGCCTTGGCACCGAGAGCCTCGGTGACAGTCTCGACAGATCCCATGGTGGCCAGCATCGCGTGTGTGCCAGCGGTGCACCTGTCAACCAGGAGCTGAGCACGAGCACCAACCAAGTAGATGGTGTCGCTGGGAGAAAGGACACCGGCAATGTTAAGCGCGGCGTACTCTCCCAGGCTGTGGCCCAAGACGACTGAGGGCTTGATACCCCACGAGTTCCAGAGGCGCGCGAGAGCCATCTCGAAGGCGCAGAGACCAAGCTGCACAACAACGGGCGACAGCTTGGAAACGTCGGGCTCGCTGCCGTCAATCAGCGGCAGAAACGAAGGGAACCCGTGGACTTGTGCAAGGTGGTTGAACTGATCAATGCTGTTGCTGAAGACCGAGTACTGCTCGTAGAACTCCTTGCCGAGCGAGGCGTAGTGAGAGCCCTGTCCGGTAAACATGAAAGCCACCTTGGGCTGCTCAGGGAGAACAGGAACGAAGTTCTCCTTGAGGCGCTCAGTGATCAGCCTCTTGGCGTCATCAAGGTCGGTAACCGAGACGTTCATGCGCCAGTAGTGCTGGATCTTTCTGGCAGTGGTAGAGTAGGCGATGTTGGAGAGAGGGGTATCGGGGTTCTTCTCCATCCACCCGACGAGGCGCTCCGCGTTGCGGACCATGGCCGACTTAGACTTGCCCGTCAGTGTGACGATGTGGTGGCTTCGGGGGTCACGAGCCGCCTCAGTAGTTTTGGGCGCATCCTCAATCAGAAGACCAGTGTTGCCACCGGCAGCGCTGAAGTTGTTGATGAAAACTCTCCTCGGCTTGCCATCCTTTCTCCTGAAGGGAGTAGTGTGGAAGGCAATGTTGACATTGCGCTCTGAAAGATCCTTGGGGAAGGTCTTGTTGATGACGGATCCAGCCTTGATACCGACATGGGGAGGAATCGCGTTCTTTTGGAGCATCATCAGAACCTTGCACAGCGCCGTGATACCGGAGGCAGCTTCGCCGTGTCCGACGTTGGCCTTAACAGCACCAAGGTACAGCGGCCTGTCTGCCGGTCGCTTGCGATCGGCAGGGGCGAAAACATTTGTGACCGACTTCATCTCCGTGCCGTCACCAGCCTGTGTGCCAGTTCCGTGCATCTCGACGTAATCAACGTCAAGAGGGTCGACACCAGCGTCATCGAGAATCGACCGCGAGAGAATCGATTGTGTGGGCCCGTGGGGATGTGTGATGGAAATGGCATCAGCTGAGTGGTTGGTGGCAGTGCCCAGGATGACAGCAAGAATGCGATCTTGGTCCGCCTCGGCGTCCTCAAGGCGCTTCACGATGACCGAAGCACAGCCGTCGCCACGGCAGTAGCCATCGGCCTCGTTATCGAAGGTGGCGCAAGGGCCCTTCTTCGACAAGAACTGTCCTCTGCTGAGACCAGCGAAAATGTCCGAGTTTGTCATGCAAGACAAACCACCAACAATCGCTGTGTCGCAATCCCGTACCCAGAGCGAGTTGCAAGCCACGTTCATGGCAGCAGCGCTGGAAGAGCAGGCGGTATCAACATTGAGACTGGGGCCACTGAAGCCCATGTGATAGTTGATGCGACCAGGCCCGAAAGCACGCACACCACCCGTGATGTAGTACGTGTCGACCTCCTGGGCGGCGTTGATCTCACGCCAATCATCAGATGTTTGGCCGTAGAAGGTGCCGATGCGGTCCAATCTCGTCGACGGTGTCCTGTTCGGGACGTATCCCGACATCTCAAGAGCCTCGTAAGCTGTGGTCAGCGCCATACGCTGCATCGGGTCGGTCTGGAACGCCTCTCGTGGTGACATGTTGAAGAATCGGGGGTCGAAGAAACCCGGGTTCTCAATCCAGCAGCCGTAAGGAGTGTGACTAGTGTTAACGGCCTTGCCAGTCGGGTCGTAATGAGACTCAACGGGGAAACGATCAGGCGGGACGGTGCGGTGAACGTCCAAGCCCTTCTCGAGGAGCTCCCACAGCTTCTCGTGGCTAGCGGCGTCGGGGAAGCGTCCAGCCATACCAACGATGGCAAGCTTGCACTTGCCGCCTCGGCCATGGTTGCCGATGTTCGAAGACGTGGCCTCAAACGACACTGCTGGGGGCTTTCGGAGGATCACCTCCAGGTTGGTGTTGTTCTTCAGCAGGTTTGCCAGAGTAGCGGCATTCTGCGTGGGGCCAAGCGGCAGGATCAAGCAGCTCGAGGCATCCGTGTTCTGGGCGCGCTCGAGGCATCCATCAAGAACCTTGTTGAACATGAGAGTCTCATTGAGGATCTCATGCACCACGTTGAGGAAGAGCTCCCTAGTCTCAGTCGCTGTGAACCACGTTCCGGTGGTGCAGGACATGACGGCCGATCGCGGACGAGTACCGACGAAGGCATCTGTGACCGCCTCATCGTTGATCCTGAGGATCTTCTCAATGTCTGCGGCGGAGTGAAGGTGTGATGCGTGATAGGGGCCGTAGACAGGAATCGACGTCGGCTTCGCAGACAGGTTGCCGCTGTTCACCAGCGTCTTCAATGTGGATGGGGGACCGGAAATTGCGATGCTGCTGGCTGAAGCAGCACTGACCCAGGCGTGGCTGGCCTTGGGAATTCCCTGTTCTGTGTTAGCCCGTTGTGGTGATCCCAATTTCAGCTAAACGCCACTTACGCTTGACTGGTGAAACTCCTTCAGCAGGCTTGCGGTCTCGTCGGCCTTGAGGCCGGGGAAGATGTATGTCCAACTCTCGGATTGCTCAATTGTCGGGTATAACCTCTCGGCGAGCTTGTGAACGTATGATCCTGTCCTGAAAGCCATCAAGACTACCTGAACTGCGACTGGCACGAGCGTGGAGAGTGTGGGTGTGGATGCGATAGCGGATGCGGCGAACAGTCCCGAGCAGAGACCGACCAGCTGTGTCCTGTCATGTTGGGTCACATCTTCGTAGTTCTTTTCGGCGTGACTGTGGCTCTGTTAGTCTTCAACGTCCCCGTTCTGCCGGGTCTTGGGGCGGCACTCACTCGATGTAGTGCGCCAGTTGGGAAATGCAAAGCAATGCGCCGTCGATACCGGGATGCTTGAGCTTCTGGGCGTGGTATCGCTCATTAAGTTGTTGGAGTGTAATGAAAATCGGTAGCCTCGATCGTTCCAACCTCTGTAATCCCTCGACCTCCTTCCTCAACGCGTGTCCGGCTTGGTCCAAGAAGGCCTTTGCGAGAAGGCCTTGCTTCTCTTGGCGGTAGAACTCGGCCAGGAAGCCATGGGTGTCAAGTGACTGGTCTCCGAAGAGGAGAAATGCCAGCTTGTCAGCCATCTTGGAAGGCTGTTGTCATGGGTTGTTTGTGTTTGTTGGGTTCTTCCAAAAAAGTCTGGTACGGGAAGCCGTGGGCTATTCGTCTTATATGGAAGGACAGCCCAGGCAGGGGGGGACAATAACCAAAACCAAAAATACCAGTCCAGCCCTAGCAACCCTGGAGTACTCCATGTGAGAAACGCTACACCTGCTCAACCCATGTCCAAGGGGAAGGGGGGGTGTGCGAGATGTGGTGCGAGATGTGGAAGTGAGAGTCAAGCATTGTACCTTCACGCCCTTCCCTGGCCAGTGTCCCAAGTCCAAACCGTCCATAGCCCTTTTTGCCGGTAGGATAAGCCCCAGTGTCCGGTGCTGCTAGCCTTCGGTGACCGAAGGCTCATTGATAATCTTGGGGTTTCCCCTTTTGGCGACATCCATGCAAGATGATTGGTACCGCCACCCGGGAATTTTGCTGTGAGAAGACGGAGCTTGGGCCTGACAAGGAGCCCTGTCCCATGTACCGTCGCGGAAAACACGCCCAGCAAGGGCTGATGTGCTGTGCCTGGAAAGCGACCGGGGGGTGTGAGTTTTGTCCATGTACACACACACACAGCCCTGTTACCAAAACGGTGGCCGCTGGGGCTTACGGTAAGGTGGGAACGTCGAGGCTGGCCCCAGCACCTAAACGCCGCTCCAACGAGGAAATTGCAGCACGGCGACGCGACCAGCATGGCATTGATTCAAGCCAGCGCCCGTTCAGGGTGCGGTCGGCGGACGGCGGCGGGATCGGGCGGTCCCTGGGCAAGGGAGCAGCGACGATGCGAACTCTCTGCGATGCGAGACAGGGCGCAACGACGCAGGCACGAACGGACAACCTCCGCAATACGAAACCGTCCGTATTTCGTTGACTCGAAGGTCCGAGTTCTTCTTTCGCTGCTTCTGCCACTAAGGTATTCGGTATTGTGCTGATCCCGTCCGCTGCCCGCTGCCTCTGGGGTACTGGGGGAGCATAGGGAGAGGGGGAGGTGGGTCGCATGGTGCTGAGAGTCTGGTGGCCCAGCGCACTTGGCCGTGGACCATCGGACAGTCCGGACGGACTCCCCCACGGCGAGCCACTACAGCACAAAATTGCACCAGGGCGGCTCGCAGGCCGCCAGCCAATTGCACTTGATTTAGCCGCGGACCTTAGGGATCATGCCATTTCGCAGGCATGGAAAGCCGGCGCATTCCACGCTGCAATGACGATGTTGTCGCGCTCACAGAGCCGTCTGCGTCGCTGATGCAAGCGATGAAAGCGTCGCGAGAGGTGTCGTTGCTGCCAGCTGCCGGGGGTGTGAGCCTCATCGTCGAGGCTGCGGAGTGCAACCTCGCCGTGGCTCCCATAGGCCGTGCCCGCCCCACCACGACGGGCTCGCAGCTGTCAGGGGGAAAAGGAGGGAGGGCAGCCCAATCACGAACAGTGCCCATCGTAACTGAGCCGCCGTCCGCAATGCCAACGGACCTGTGACACCGTTCCAAACGGGCCTGGGGGCGATCTTCAACCGCAGGAGTCTAAGACGCCACTGACCACCGCCACGCAATAGAACTGTGCGCATCGCGGTGATGTGAGGCCGTGTGGGCAAGGCTCACGTTTTTTCTTCGTGCCTGCTGCGCTGCTGCGCTGTTGCTGCGCCGTCCCGCTCGCAGAAAAGGCGCGCGCCCACAGCCCACTGCCCGCTGGAGCAGCACCGCCCGTTGCCCGCACCAGGCGCTGGTTGGTCTTGGTTGACGCTGGTGGTGCTGGTCCGCTGGTCGAGACGGTTTCCGATAGGCTTCGATGCACGAGGTTTGCCCCTGCAATCCTGCCACAGCATGTCTCTGTACTCACGGCGACCTGCACCGTGTCAAGGGCTGCATGGTCCAGCTACCGCGGACGGGCTTCCATCAGGCAAGACAGAGGCTTCGATTCCAAATGCGCACACGACCGTCTGGCAAGTCCCGTCAAGTGCCGTTGGCCAGCGCCTCCAGACGGACCTAGCCAGCCAGCGACCTCCTCCAGGGCCGGGATCGACGGCAGCCGTGTCGATAGACTACTTGCTAGAGGAGACGGAGCAGCTGTGAGGGGCGTTCTGTCTCGACTGGCCCCAGCGACTTGTGATCAAGATGCCGCACATAGACGAGCCTCCCGCATACATCTTGTATGGGACCATGCTTGACGGGCGAGAAGAGATCGCCAGGCCAAGTTCAAACCTGGCCGTTCCATCCTGCTGGCGTTGCAGAGAGTTACCGTCCCGAGGACGGCGCGTCGGCTCTGGTTACCAGGTCGGCAGGCTCAACAGCGACAAATTAGTTACGGATATTGCGTCTGCCTGGGTCAGTGCAGCACCCGGACCGCCCTCCTTGTCTATCAGCAGCGAGCAGGCGAGCCGTTCAACCGAACTCTTGGCCCGTGACCGCCACCAATATCTCCTCACTATGGACTTCCAGACACCAGCTAGTGTCCGTAGAGTAGATGGAAGAGGGGGGGACGAGATCTTCTCTGGTGATCTGGAGAAAGCCTGCCGTCAAGTTACACGCTCGGCTGCCGCTCACACACACCGGTTGGGCGTCGCATTGCCGTCAACGGGCGGCAGTCACGACTCCGCCAGGGCGTCTCGTAGTGTAAGCCAAACCCGCCAGCTGCCTGGGGCATCGATTCATCAGACAATGGAGTAGAGCCTCCACTGTGGCGACGGTGCGAAACGGTGTCGCGAGCGGTGCGGGAGTAAAGATACGGTCCGAGACGTGGGGGTAGCAGCAATCCGACCCAAGCCTGGCCTGGCCTACTGCTTACTGATGATGGCAAGCGAGCGGTGCAGCGGACGATGCACGATGCGACATTATTGTCAGACAACACAGCGGAGGAGCCCTCTCTGGAGCTTTTCAGACATGAGGCTCGAGACCGCCTAGGCCACAAAGAAAAAGCGAAAGGAAGGGCTCGTGCAAGCCCCCGCCGGCCGGGGCAGCACAGATCCGAAGACGGTACTCCATCCACACAGCAGTTGGCCGTCTCAATGTGTGGTACTGATGTCATTGCTCCACGCTGGCGGAAACGGATGCTTCCACTCTGCTTCGCGGTTGTTTCCAGGTTGTCCCTGTAATTTCTGGTGTTTCTATCGTCTGCTGGCTCGCCGCTCGCACGTACAGTGAGAATGTTTCGTTTTCTGCACGTCGGCCACCGTGACTAGCCGTAGCTTTCAGGTTGCAGCCCGCGCGCAGCCGTGAGCTCGTCCCTCGATATCATACCGTACAAGTACATGCTGCGCAAAACGTCAAGATACGCGAAAAAGGAACAAAGCAGTGGCAAGGAGTCGCCCAAGCTGAACCGTCGGATTGGAAATCGCTTCGTAAAATTACGTCCCTATGCCGTTAGTGTTGATCTGACTGGTGTGGGCTTGATTCCCTGCGGCCGGTCCAAAACCTCCAAAAATTGCCTGAATCGTCCATGTCGGCGCCATTGAATCTCGAATTGGATATGTAGGATGCGGGAGATGGCACAGGGTTGCTGCGCTGTCGGTGTGGATTGGAGATTGGAGAACTGGGGGGCGCGCATTGGAGAGATTGGTGTGCGCAGCACATTGCCGCAGCACCTGTGGGAGCCCCAGCGCCCAGCGAGCGCCAAATGGCGGATAACTAACTGGGGAAAAGGCGGGGGACCTTTGCGCCTCAGGCCTCTCCTTCGGGCTGGGTCCCGATTGTTATTTCCAACCAGAGAGCAGTTCGCACCTGGCCCCTGCTTCGCCCCTTTCCTGCCGAGCTCGAAGCCAAGCTTTTCCATCTCCAACTCTCGAGGCCCGCCAAGTCCGGGGCTAGCAAAAGTGTCGCATGCAGTTATCGGTTATCGCTCTACGGATAAGACAGCTGCCAACAACGCCGTGCCAGCAGTTGCCCATCGTCAATCATTGACATGTAATTGTGGAGGCGCTGCTGGTTCCGAAGATCGTGGGAAAAAATAATTGAAACCTGGTGCGCCAATCTTGGATCTGAGCTCATCAGGCAAATTAACCTCCTTTTGCCCTTTCCCCTGCCGTTGCCGTGCCTCCTTTTTCGACCCCTTTCTCGTCTCCTGCATCGACTCAACTTCAGGTCTCGGTTAACCAGTGTTGTGCATGCGAATCTTAGCTTATGTCAGTTGGAAACGCAGCCAAGAGGAGCCGGCAAGATGAGGCGCTTCCCGTTGTCTCCCGTTTCTACCTATTCCTCGCTCACACCATAAACTGACCACATCGGGCGGGCAGCTGCCCAGGTGGCCTGCACAACACCTGCTGGGCACGCCGGGTATTTGCACAGGCCATTCATTGCATTGGCTCCGCTGCAATTCACAGCCCTGCCCTGCGCTCCCACGCTGTGCGCTGCCCGAAACGGGAGACTGTCGTTCGCTATCTGTTCGCACCAGACCCCTGCCAACGCTCGCACCCCCCTGCGCTGATTTGCTCGTGATTTTGGTGGTCCTTCCATTGCGGTATCCAGCACGATTGCGGTTGACCCCGGCTCCTCTCAGCCGCCTCCTGCATCTTCGTGCAGCGGTGCCTCGATTCCATCCTATCTTTAGCACGCCGCCCAGACACCCGGTCCGGTCCGGCAAGAAGCGCCATCCACTGGGACTCTTTACTCTGTCTGGACCTTGACGGTCGGTCCCTGCCCGCGCTCCATGTTTGAGTGGTCCTCACGGCCGCTGCCTGGCCTATACGGCCTGCTGTGAGGCCGCTGCTCACCGTCCACCGTTGGAAGGCTTACTGACATGGACCCGTTCATCATCCACTCGTTTTGCATGCCGCTCTTTCCCTTCGTGCGGCGAACAACGGAACAGTGGAGCTGCTTCAGGTTTACGACAGGATGCGCCTTCCTGTCTTCCTGTGTTCCTGTCTCACCACCAGCCCCGGCGGTGGAGCCGCGCTCAGCCTGACTGCCTGACCTTTGACGTCGATTACAAACACCACACCACGCCCTACACGCTGCACTGCACCTTGCTGCTAGGCCCGGCTTTCGCATCCCGAACGGGGCCTTTGACGGCTCCATGGGGCGGGCGACGGACAGCTCAGCACTACGGTTCACGGAATTGCGCGCTCTCGTCGGAGTATTGCCCTGGCCCACCTCACACCGCACACCGCGCGCCTTATCTCTGCACCCGTGTACCTCTCCTGTCGTATTCACTGCTCGGGCGAATTAACTATATGCTCCCCGGATCGCGCAGTGCCGTCCAACGCGCCGGGCTCCAGATTCGGTCCGTCGCAGCGGGTCCTCGTCTGTCCCCCTTCACCCTGTCACCAACTGCGAATTGGCTATTCCTCCTGCGAGCAAACCCGTCAGCGGTGGCGCTATTGTTGTAAGACACTCGAGTTGGTCGCCGACGTTCGTTCGTTCGTTCGCTGGCCGCCCGCCGGCCTCGATTCGCTACGGGCGGGATTCCCATGCTCAACTGCTGCTCAATCTCGACGCCCACATCAGGCTCCCACCACCGGACTCCGGACCGCCACCGCTATGCAAAACATCACACCACGCTGCCCAACTGCTGCTATCTTTCCCTTCTTGGCGTCCGGCACCGCAGCGGCAAGTGGACTGACCCGGGAAAGAGGAACTTCACTATCGCCCATATGACACCTGCCGAGGAAATGCGAAGGCTTCTATATGGGGCTCCAAGCGACGGCGCGGGCATCTTTCCCCGGGACGTGCCCCTTGCCCTTTCAAAATAGACGACGGGGACTAAGTCATACATATTATCTCGGGACGCATTATAGTTTTGCAGCGCCTTGCCCGTTTGGGTCTTCCCCAAGACAAGAGCCGCTTCAACCAGGTAGTAACCACAGCGAGTGGCTTTCTTCCACATTGCGTTCCCCTCGGACAATTAGTATTCCCCCGCCAAGTTGGCAATAGCGGCTGTCAGTTCATGCTTAGGAAGGCAACATGCTCTGTTTGCATCATTGGAATTTTAGAGAGCGAGGTTGGCTGCCAGCGCATGAGCTTCTTCTAAACAGCCTGTCTCGCAGCAGGCACCTTGCTGGCGATGCTGTCCCTGTGTTTGTTTCTTTGCGCGTATTTTGCTGTCTTCTCCAGCCACTGCGTCTGCCCACTGCCAATCGGCCGTGCTCAGTTAGCGAGGCACGGCAATTCGAGAGCGCCATGAAAAGCCATCTCGGCACGCCAGTTCCCGGAGAGAGGGTGGTAACCCAGGGATGGGCTTGTTGGCGCTCGAGTGACGTGCTGGCAGCGCGGCGAGAAAGAGGTCGACTGAGAGTCGGAATTATTTCACGACGACGGCAGGCTTGCAGACGAGTTGCTGTACCTTTCGGGGCTTGTTTTCATGGCACCGCATTTACGCAGTAACTGGCTTAGTACCGCCCTTCTTTGTCCTCCCGATGCCAGGGACACAGTTGGGGTTCTCCAATGTCCAATGCGAGATCCCCGCTTCGAAGCCGTCGACGCTTTTGCATCCAGCTTGACCCAGCGACGTGGCACCCGGGAATTTTGTTTGGCCTCTCTTGTTCCCCTCTTACCCACTAACAATACCCATCCATATTTCCCGAGCACGCACACATCATACTCTCCATGCACACACCTCGGTTGCTCTGCCGGACTTTGCACCTTGCTCCGGACGCCCAAAACGAGACAGCCAGTGGTGTTCCCTGGGGACCTGCGTGCCCGACGTGTCATGCCGGCCGGGCATGCGCCGGGCGGATAGGGAGAAAGAAAAACCACCGCAACCCCGCGATCCGTAATCCGCTGGCCAGAGCTTCGCAGAGGTGCGGTGAAAGGGAGGGTCTGTCTTGGTCTTAGCCTCTCATGACGATCGCCTCTCCCTGGCCGTGGTCCAATCTTGTTACCCCTGCCATGTAAGATTCAGCTACACGTCTAGACCTCGCAGCAGGCAGCGGCATTCAGGGACCATCGACGCCCCGCGATGATCTTTGCCCGCAACAAATGCCTACTGTGCCTCCCTCCCTCTGCCGTACTCAATAGCTCAGCGCAGGGTCCGGAGGCTGGACTTGTCTGCGCTGCGGGATGCGGAGGCTACCTAGCTGGTGGCGGCCGCATCGCGCCGGTCATGGACCTCATCGGCCCTTCCACCGCAGACCCGCAATCTATCTCTGTGCAGAAAACGGTGACCTCGAGTCTGGAGAATTGATACTTGTCCGTTTGCTGAGCTCAGCCAGCTTTATTGTCCCACAGCAGTTGCCGTTATTTCCGGATTCCTCGAAGAAGCCGGCTTATTCGAGAAGGCCGAGGAGGACGTCGAGAATAGCCCGGATACTTGCCTTGCTGAAAGCGCAGCTCAAGTGCTGACAGGATGTTGTGCTATGATATGGGTCTATGTATAATCGCCGGGCTTTCTTCAGCCCTGATTCGACGTCCCATATCGCTTTACTCGGCCTTCGGCGACTCTCTTGGCCTCTGGAAGGTGTTCTATGTGATATTCTCGGCGTCCTTACTGTGGCTACCCCCGGCAACGTGCAGTGTTTGCTGCTCCGCCCCACGGCTCCGATACGCATCGCTCGGGTTGTTCTCCCGACGATTACGACCCACCCGCGTGATCAGACACCGCCTCCCGCCATCCGATGGGCTGGTCGGGCTGCTGGCCGCGAGGTGGAGGGCGCTCGCTGCACATGCGGCGGGACCTGCGGCTGCTCTACAGAGTGAGTCTAGTTCAGCAGCAGACTCCTGAGTCAACAAACCAGAGCCCATAGAGCTTCCCTACTGACAGGAGCTATCAACTGGCTCGACAACGCCGATCATCAACAACCCCTGCGAGTGCTGACACCTGGCCGTCTCCAACGGGTTCGCAGCTGTCCCGAGACGTACATATCCCGAATATCCCGTCGCCTTTCCCCCCCCGCAAAGAGACTGAACCGACCCTCGCAATAAAGTGCTGTCCGCCGAGTGGTTTGGACATGGCTCGAAACCACCGAGCCTCGCACCTGTTCCCCTACATCCGCGTCCACAGCATTGACAGATCACCACTCCCCGCCTCCCAGTCCCAGGGATGGAGTTGGCCCGTCTCACAGGAGAGGAGAAGAAGGCCGATGAGACAGACCGTCTCGTCACTCCCAAGGCTCAGGCCACTAAGCTCAAGCCACATGGGACGAAGCACAGGTGAAGATCACCACACACACACACACACAAACACACATACACACACATACACACATCCAAGACAAAACACTCGGCTCTTCTCTTGCCTCCCCACGAGACTCATATGATGGCTAGCAGAGTAGAGCCTCGATAGGCTGGCGACACGAGGCACAGTGTCCCAGCAGCAGCAGTAGCAGCATACATGATACAGGCGACGTGCGTGTGTGTCTGAGTGAGGTCTGTCTGTGTGAGGATACACACACAAAACGCGAGCGAGCGAGGGTGTGGGGACGCCTCCCGTGAGTGTATTGTATCATGCCACTATGATTTCTGCTGTGGCCTTGTCGGCGGGAAAAGAAGAGATGGGGTTGTTGGGGTTTGTAGGCCTTGTTCTTGTGCCATGTTCCAATCTGTCTGTCGGTCTGATGCCCGGTTCTCACTTGTGGTCGTGTCCGACTCGATCGGTATAAGTCGCCGAGGCTGCGTGGAACGGAGGGGGGGTCTTTTTGAAGTTTTGTTTGGGAGTTTGTGGGGTTTTAGGAATCCATTTGGATGGTCACGAGGCTGGCGCGGTGCACCTTTTTCCCTTCCCGTTCTTTCAACTGCATGCGCAAGCAAACAACCAAACAATACCTACCTACACTACTTACCTAGGGATGGGGACTTATATTGAACCCAAGATCAACCGCCCCAACCAACCCGGCATCTGATATCCCCCCATCCCTTCCCCACCTCACATCCCATCAAAACTGTCCCCCCGCCCGGTGTGTGTGTCTGTCTGTCTCCCTTTCACAACCGCGCTGCCTGTCTCAGTCTCCGCCGTCCGTCCCGTCACAGCCGAAACTCATCCCACCAGAGCACACCCCCCACCTCGTCCCATATGAGCCACCCATTCATTCACTCTGCCAGTCTTTTTTTTTTTGGCGGGGGGGGATCTTTCTATCGGCCGACGATGGATACGGCAGCTGCGAAGTGGGAGCTCACGGCAGCGAACACCGCATCGCATCGCATCGTAGGCGATTCGCCCCCTTTCTTACCCTTGTGGCGGGTTTGACGACGGTGGGAGTGCGGGTTATGCTGGGGGAGGTGGGATGGCCCAGACAGATAGGACGATGGGTCGCTTGGTCTGGGAACTGGGAACTGGGAAGTGACCCGCGCATGAATGCATTCGGGAGGAGGCAGAGGTGGAGAATGAGCTGGGGATGTGCAAGATACCTTACCTCCATACCTACCTACCGGCCTTACCTGTGCGCTTGGGGGTTAGGTGAGGTAGGTAGGTAGGTAGGTAGACAGGTAGGCAGGCCTGGTGTCACACTCCCTCCTCTCTGGGCGAGGTAGGTAAGGTAGGTGAGATAGGTGGGTTTTGCAAACTCCGCGCGGACGGAACCTGGAACGAACACAAGCACGAGGATTGCTGCGACCAGACTATCTACGTACAGATAAAAGTTCCTCACTGGGTCGGTGGATCGGTGGGTGGTTACCGGAGCGAGGGGGCCGGGGCGGGGGAGGGTAGGGCAGACGAGACGGTGAGTTGAGGTGGTTACGCCGTACACCGACGACGGCGCATTTTGGGTTATGGTTGTGGTTTGTGGTTGTGGAGGTCACGAGGGCGCCACTCCCGCGGTACACACCACACCACACTGCACAGCACCGCTGTACTGCTGCTACCACCACTACCACGCGACCACTGGTTCGGCTTGGGTTATTGTCTGGGTGTGCTGCGGCGGGAGGGTGGGATGGGACTTGGCTTCGGGATTGTTGGGGATTGGGGAGTGGAGAGTGGGCTGAATGGTGAATGGTGCTGCGCCGGGGGCTGAAGGCCGTGACCACACCACCAGCACTACTCCAACTCGGTAGGTTCCGTGATGGCTGGGTTGGTAAGTAGGGAAACTTGGAAAGGGGCTAGCTCCGCAGATTGAGTCAGTCAAGAAAGATTGGGTTGAGATGAGTCAAGTCAACCTTCACATGGAGGCTGTTCAGTTCGTAGTCAAGTAGACAGGAAGCTTTCAGTTGCGCGCAAATCGCGGCAAGAAGACCTTGGCAAACAATCACACACATATGATTCGTACATTTACAAATACACAGGGGCTCTGATCTCTATCGACGATGTGAATTACCTACGCACATCGTATGCAGAAGAAACTTAGCTACCTTACAATGGAGAAGTGAGCTGAACCAAGTCAGATATGGTAGGTAGATATATAATACCCAGAATTATTTGATACGTGGCATATGGGGCCCGAGAATAGCAGTGGGTGATAGTATCGTGAATGGAGTCATATCAATCGACTACTTAACTACTTGCTCACAGATTCCAGTCAGTTAGTATATTGCATGGTGGACGTTCAGTCGTTTCCAGCTTCATATCTATCCAGCTGAACTCATCAATTCCAACCCATTTCAACCGTAAAATTTCCCAGAACCAGACATCAAAGGTCACGGTTTCTATGACAATCACAACCGGAAGTGTATGTATTTTTCTCGTGAGTTTATACGGACTGGAAAGCATCTAATGAGCATCACATTTCTCTAGGACATGTATCTCATTCTGCTCCAAAGGTAGGTACTTGTAAAATGTCCGTTTCAATGTTTCCTCCCACTCCTGCTTACAACCCCATTCCATCATTGCCAGCATGCAAATATGACCGGTCAAGTCTCTTCACGTTTCCAAAACGGCCAGGCCATCCCAATATTTACCTGCTTCCCTTACCTCTTTCAATCATGTCGATAGGTAGGTATCGATTTCCCACAGTCCACCAAGTCACATTCCTCACTTCGCATCAGACAGCATCACATCACTCACGCAGCTCCACATCAAACCACACCACACCACTTCCCAGTCACCACCCCGAGCTTTTCTTTACATACTTCACTTTTATTTTCATTCTCTAGTGTTTATTCTCCGGGCACATGCACACCTCCCTTCTGTCTGTCTGCAAAGCTTCCCCATCTACCCACATAAGATATTCTCTGGTTCCTTATCACTGGTGCTGAGTCTCATTCAACGCGAAGCAGGTGAGAGTGGTGGCGGATATATTCTTTTCTAGACATAGTTTACATTCTCCATTCCCATCTCATCCGGTAGGAGTCACATTGCAGTTTCTAACCTCTGACGACCAACGACACCAACCAAACCAACAGGCAGACAACCAACGCCTTTCCTCCACCAAGATTGATCGAGTGGGGATAATACATAACCATAAGACATGACACCTCCCCTATGCCAAAAGAAATTAAAATATCCCTTCCATCTCTAGCAGCAACAAGGCATTCTGGCTGATAAGTAGCAGTAGCGGCAGCAGCAGCAAAACATTCTGGCTAGTAAGTGATAGCAATACTCTGTAAGTAGGTAAACAAAAGAAATAATACCTTGACAACAACAAAAGAAAGCCTATCCTATCAGAAAACCCCAAAGTATTATATCGGGCTTCCGCTTTTGACCTTTCTCATATCATTCCGTCCCGTACCCATCATGTTGATATATTGCCTCCTCTTATCCCTTCCCTTCGCCATTCTAAATTCTTTTCTCCTAACCTCCTAATGGCAAGGGGCTCGATATACCGGCACCCCATCTCCAGTCTAACAATCCGGTCACTCACGTTCAGTTAAGGAAAACCGCATCCACTTTCTCTCCAGACCCCCTCCATCGCTTAACATTAGCCCTCTTCTTCGAAGAAGCGGTATAAACACTCCCCTCATACGTCGTAGGCGGTACCGTAATGAAGCCCGTCGTATCCGTATAATTCTGGGTGTTGCCCGCGGCATTACCCTGGTACGGGATATTCTGCACCTTGCACGCATTGGTAAAGTCATCCGGGATAGAGAAACCCTTGAGCTTGGATGGCCCCTCGATGATAGTGGCTGTCAGGCCCATCTCGACGTGCCACTCGATGTGGCAGTGGAAGAGCCAGACGCCGGGGTTATCGGCCTTGAAGCGCAGTACGGCGTACGAGCCGCCGTTGATGGTGACGGTGTCGCGTCTGTCAGGGGTGGATGCGTAGTCTTTGTCGCCGGGCCAGGTGCCGGCTTGGCTGTTAGCGCGATCGAGGACCTGGAAGTGATGGCCGTGGAGATGGAAGGGGTGGGCGGCGACGTCGAGGTTGTTCACAACGATTTGGACAATGTCGCCGTCATTGACGATGAAGGGGTTGACTTCGCCGTAGATTTCGGGGTTGGTATTGTCATCGCCCGTGGTCACTGCGGTGTACAGTGTTGGCACCTTTTGTCCAATATAGGTCACGTTGTTGAAGCAGGCGCGGGGGTAGCCGTTCTGGTCGAAGCAGAACTGGAAATCGAGCTTGATGAGCTTGTCATATCCACCTGCCGAGTTCTGGTATACGCCGTCGCCTTCGTAGTTCTTGAAGTGCGAGTCGTCCACAGGATCCCATTTTTGAACGACGTCAATCCCGTTGAGCGGCTTGGAAGAGTCCATAACCAAGTACCCTGTGTAGTTGAATGGCCACGCTAGAGGATCGAGCGCGGGGTTGTGCAGATCGCGGTTGATATCCAGCGAGATGAGGAAGGGGTAGTTGGTATTTTCCGAGCTGCCAGCTGAGATGATGAAATCATACCGCTGGGCGGCAGCAATCCTTATCATATTGGCATCGTGCTCCTTGATCATGGCTGCATCGTTCATGATGACCTTCATGGTGTGCGAGTCGAAGTGGATGAGGGCGTTGGCGAGGGCCGAGAAGTTGATGAGACGAATACGGTAGTTCTTCCCCGCCGTGAAGTTGATATGCGAGCCCTTTCCTTCGTTGATGATCATGCCCTTGGGGATCGGTGGCTGGAACTTAGTGTTCGACGGCACCAGCATGTTGCGGACGAGCGTGAGACTCTCATTATGATACCTGATGCTGGTTAGCATTCACTCCCTCCCCGACACAATAAGGCTGAAAGCTTACCAATCGGAGATCGTGATGACGACTTCCTCATCGTACTTGCTCTTGTTGGGATCGTTGGGGTCTCGGACGATGAGAGGACCGCGCAGGCCGTCGGGATATTGTCCCATATTGTGCGAGTGGTCTATTGTCAGATGTGAGTATCAAGACCTGGTAAGTGCTTGCTAAATCTCTGACTTACACCAATAAGTACCCGCTATATCAGCAACAAACTGGTATGTGATACTTGACCCAGGAGCAACTGGGCACTGAGCGACACCACTCGGCCCGTCCATCTCCTCGGTAGTGACCTGATTAATGCCATGCCAGTGGATTCCCGTCGTCTCGTTTCCGAGCTTGTTGTTCAAGTTGACAACAATCGTATCACCGACATTGGCCTCGATGGATGGGCAGGGCCACTGGTTGTTGATACCGACAACAGGCCTCCCGAAGCCATCGGGTGCTGCCCACACCCATGTGATATCAAAGTTGTAGGTGACTGTAGCTGCCCTGGTAAGACCGGTCAGAGCCACCAAGCCGAGCGACTGGAAGTTCGATGACAGCATAGCCGACTTCTGCCCCAGGGGGGCTTTCGAGACGAAAACGAAGGACCAGAAAGGAAGATAATGTCGAACGAGGGATCAACAAGCGTGAAGGAGGCGCGCTATTAGCTATTAAGTTGGCCCAAGGTGAACGACTAGCAACCCGAGAGACCACTGAGAACACACAATGGAAAGATGAGCGGAAGGCAGTGCCCAAAGGTGGGAGTTTGCAACCATTTTAACAACGAGGAGGGCTACCAGGTACAGTACAATACGAGCCCGGTTGCCGACGCAGCCAACGGTCTAGCAAAAGCATCACTGGCCAGCCGAGCAGCTACTCCTAGCTCCAAGCTGGGAGAGGCTAGCTATCTGTGGATCCGTGTGCGTTGGGCAACTGGGCTAGGCAGGACAGGGTAGGGTACACAGGAGGGCGAGGAGCGGGTGGAGGCTGAGATGACAGCAAGGTTGGAGCGGGAGTCGGGCTCGGAGGGGGGCAACTGGCCCCCGGCTAGCCGGCTTGGCTTGTGGCCCAAGGAACAAGATCAAAGCTCAGCTCTGTGTGTGTGTGTAAGTGATTGGTATTGGGTGGGTAGCTGCATGTTGGTCCCTTGCCCCTGGAAGCGTCGGTAATAATCGACGTTGATTTGGCATTAGCACCAAGCAGTATTGTTCACGGAGGCTACGGTGTGAGGATGGGAATGTAGATGCGGATGATGCCCTGGGACTGGTCGCGAACGGCGAGAGCGAGAGCTTGTGTGTGTGTGGCAACGACTGTGCTGGCATCCTGAGGCGGATCCAGGTATGCTCCAAGACCCCTCCTACCCCAGAATATCAAAACTCGAAACTGTTACGGCGCAGCCTGGCACCGAGCCTCGCCCCCAGCCGGGACGCTAATAGTTCGCGCGGCTTGGTGGATCCAGACGTCTGAGAGTCCCCAACGTTGTCGGGAATGCGGGCCCTGGAATCGGGAGATACAAACCCCGGGAGCACCGCTCCAAATCTAAAGGGTTTGCGTCCAGCGTAGAGCGGCGAGCCACGCAGTTAAGCCGGGGCTAGAGTTGCCCAGAGGAGAGAAAAGAAGGGCTTAGACCTTTCCATATTTGGCAACATCGAGCTGGCTCGCTTGCCCAGCGCCGCACGTGGCTCGAGTATACTATAACAGCGAAGCTTATATCTTGTAAGCATCGTTACCCTCCGAACCTGGTTCTAGTAGACGGGTCCAGCTTAGCGATGTACGATGCAGGCCAAGACTTCGATAACCGAGACCTCAGACAGACCCACCATTCGACGACTGCATGCTGTAAGCTCGTCGAGTGTATCGCGAAGTGTCAGCAAGGAGCTGTGTGGTAGACCTATCAGTCGGTATCGAGCTGGAGTCCACTCGCGACGCGCCTGTTGACCTTGGCCACATGGAAGCAGCCAGGTCGGGCGCCGTCAAAATTCCATTGCGAGGTTGGGACTGTGATATTTCTGCAGGGAATGTGGATGGTGTGCAGTGCTCCTTTGTCAGAACATGTCGGATCAGTAGCTAGTGAGGCTGTAAGATGTTGGTGCCAACGAGCCAGCACCGGCAACTCGGGAGTCTCTGCCGATTCCAGCAACGGCGGCCGCACGAGGTATCAGGACAAGCGGCATCGAGTCCCATTCCGCCTGCTTGGCCTCGTATTACCGTCACGATAGCGGGGGTGGGCTCGCCTCCGATCTCCTAGTCTGCTTGATCGTGTGCGTTGTATTGTACTTGCCGTCGAGCTAAAGCATATCGGCAGGACCGGCGCGTGGAGTCAAAGCAGTTGGCGACGATCTTCGACTCGCCGCAGAGAAACGCGGTAAACTCTACCAACAACCTTTGCTCCAGCGCGATCAGGGTCGGTCAGCGGCCAGGCAGCCAGACGAATGTGTTGCCATGGTGGTATGATGAATATGGAAGGCTCATGTAAAACAGGAAAAAATCACATTCCTCGCAGCCTCGCCCAATGATGTGATGACAGAAGACCGTGGAGGAGCTGAGGCTGGGCTACGTGCGGATTGTGATTTGCGGGTTGCGCTGTTGACTCCTCCCCTCCTTCCTCCTCCCTCCATCGCTGACCGACGTGTGAGGTCGAAAGAAAGCCAGTGGGGAAGGTGCAGGGGGGGGTCAAAGATGGTGGGCACGGTGGGGCTGCGTGGGAAGTGGTTGCCGAAAATAGAGTGAAGCTCAGATCCGCCGATTCTCTCTGCCAGAAAACCTGGTCGAGCAACAGATCGGAGCAACAGCGTCTCCTTTGCCAGATCAAAGCTGGTAGCATGCTGTAACTACCGGCGGGGCGATGGCCGGTCGCCGCTCTTGACGGCGGCCGGGAGGTACCCCGGTTGCCGTTCTCCCG